>Ga0255779_1000130_pt1 | contig 88232 bp, 74 predicted proteins | sample 011ome_21_FD_179977 | JGI IMG/M metagenome (GOLD analysis project Ga0255779, IMG submission 179977) | Coastal salt marsh microbial communities from the Groves Creek Marsh, Skidaway Island, Georgia - 011508AT metaG (version 2) | ecosystem: Environmental > Aquatic > Marine > Intertidal zone > Salt... | reverse complement strand
GATCACAAAATTGAAACGTTCTCCTCCTCCAAATTTAACGTCGAAATCTATCTTCACATTTCGAAAATCAAGTTGCGTCCGAATCACCGCTCCATGGCCCGCATCCGGTAGCTGCGAAGCGACCAAAGCTCCGTCCTCAATCGAAAACGAGTACATATGGCCTGCCCAGGCATCACCTACCTCGGGACGTTCAAAGTCATCGCTAATCTCCACACCGCTCGCGATGGCCGCGCTCGTCAGAAAGATCCCTGACAGTATAGATCGCTTCAATATTCCATCGGGGCTCATATCTGGTTTTTGGGGTTCTTATCAGGTTGATCTTGAACCACTAACTAGTCAGTTGTTTAGAGGATAGTCCATTAACAAATGAAAAAACTACCTCTGCCCTCTTTTATTCCCATCTTCGCGATTTCTGCGATCATAACCGGTTGCTCCCCTTCCCAGGATTCGAGATCAACGGCAGCCAGCGATGATAAGACGGTGATCGCCGCCATTCCCAAAGCCACAGGGGGGGACTTCTGGGAAACCGTCGAGGCGGGAGCTCGCAAAGCTGCATCGGAGCTCGATATCGACCTCAAGTGGGAAGGAACCGTGACCGAGACAGAAATCGCCGAGCAAACAAAGATCATCGAAAATATGATCAATCTGGGCGCCGACGCCATCGCCCTCGCCCCGCTCAATAACCAAGCGCAACGAAAGCCTGTCCAGTCAGCCGTAGACAATGGGATTCCAGTAGTCATCTTTGACTCTGGAGTGGACGGAGATGCTCACTCCAGCTTTATCGCCACTGACAACGTGCTCGGAGGATCGCTTGGAGCGGATTTCATGAATGACAATCTCGCGACGAAGAGCCGGATTGTCGTCTTTCGGTATGTTCAAGGCACAGCAAGCACTGCCAAACGATCCGATGGCTTCATCGAAACCGCTAAGAAAGCCGGCCACGAAATTGTAGCGGACCCATTTTCTGAATCGGGCACCCTTGAGGGATCCAAAAGTGTCGTTGCGAACACCCTTGAGCGCTTCATTAAAAACGGGAAACTGGATATAGAAGGTATTTTCGCTGCCAATCTCACCACAACCCTCGGCGTCTCATCCGCTCTCGATGACCTTAGAGACAGTGGTATCCAAGTAGATCTCACGTTCGTTGGATTCGACAGTTCAAAAAAACTGGTCGAAGAACTCCAAACTGGGAAAATCGATGCTCTCATCGTCCAAAGTCCGGAGAAGATGGGATATCTTGCGGTCAAGACAGCAGTCGCCGTATCCAAAGGCGAGTCCGTAGACGCTCTTATCGATACAGGGGTCGAAGTAGTTACTTCAGATAGGCTCAAGAACGAAGCCGCTATTCGCGCCCTAGTCGGCCTGAAGTGAAACTCTAGTTTTTGGATACTCAATTTTTGCCACGAAGTTATTGTAGCTCAGTGCTTACAGCTCTGCTAGATTCAATCCACTGCATTCAAATAGGGAAGGACTCAGGCTAAAGCACTGAGCGACTTTCTAATTCTACCTTCAGCCTTATCCCTTCATACTCGGACAATCCTACACCTCGCCTTGAAATGCGAGGAATCCACAAGCGCTTCGGAGCCACCTTGGCCCTAAAAAGCGTCAATCTTTCCGTTGGTGCCGGAGAGGTTATGGCTCTCGTCGGTGAAAACGGCGCAGGAAAAAGCACCTTAATGAAGGTTCTCTCGGGAGCCCACTCTCCCGATGGGGGATCCCTCTCTCTTGACGGGATGGAATACAACCCGACCAATCCCCTGCACGCACGAGAATCCGGTGTGGCGATGATCTATCAGGAGCTTTCGCTCGCGCCCCACCTTTCGGTCATGGAGAACATCTTGCTTGGCATAGAGCCGTCCCGGTACGGATTGGTTCAATGGAAAGCGATGAAATCGAAGTCAATCGAAGCGCTCTCCGCCGTAGGACTCGAGCAAGTCGACCCGGAACTCCCAGTCAATCAACTCTCCATTGGCCAGCAGCAACTGGTAGAGATCGCCCGAGCGGTCGCTCTAGATTGCCGCGTTTTGGTCCTAGATGAACCGACTAGTTCGCTTGCGGCGAAGGACATCGAGAAACTATTCAAACTCGTTAGAACTCTTTCCTCGAAAGGAATATCGGTTATCTACATCTCCCATTTTCTGGAAGAAGTAAAATCCATCAGCGACCGATATACGGTTTTGCGGGATGGAGAAAGCGTGGGACACGGAACGACTCCTGAGGCATCCGAAGCAGACATAATCGCCTTGATGGTGGGACGCGACGTATCAGACCTGTATCCACGCAGTGATCACTCCAGCTCAGACACCATTCTTGAAGTTAGGAATCTTGTAGGTGTTAAAAAGCCTCGATTGGCCTCGCTTAAACTAAACCGAGGAGAGGTGCTCGGAATCGCGGGGCTAGTGGGAGCAGGTCGAACAGAGTTGCTCGACACACTTTTCGGGCTCGAACCTGTAACTAGCGGGGACGTTACAATCGGGTCCTATTCGGGAATTGCCGATCCTGCCTTGAGATGGAGTCAGAAAGTCGGAATGGTCAGCGAAGACCGCAAAACACAGGGACTAGCACTTGGTCTGAGTATTGCAGACAACATTACATTGCCCAATCTCGAGGGACTAGGTCCGGGACGACTGGTGTTTCCTTCCCAGCAAGTTGCCGCCTCCAATCGATGGATAGAGGAGATTCCCATCAAATGCCAATCCGCCCAGCAATCAGTGGGAGATCTTTCAGGCGGCAATCAGCAGAAAGTAGCCATCGCCCGTCTCCTTCACGCAGACGTTGATATTCTACTCCTCGACGAGCCGACACGAGGGATCGACGTCGGTTCAAAGGCGCAAATCTACAAGCTGATTGATCTATTGGCGCGGGGAGACACCCACAGAGAGCCGAAAGCCATATTGATTGTCAGCAGCTATCTACCAGAACTCCTCGGTACCTGCGATCGAATCGCCGTCATGTCTCGCGGGTACCTGAGCGAAGCCAGACCCGTTTCCGATTGGGATGAACACCAGCTCATAGCCGCCGCTATTGGGCAGGAACAGTAGGCTATGAAGGTATCGAATCCAAATTTTTTCAATTACGAACTACCCGTATGCCCGCTACGCTAACACTTTCGTCGAATGCCATCAAAATCGCTAAACTCCCTTATTAAATCAAGTGCCTGGGTCAATATTGGGGCCCGCTTTATCGCACTCATTATCGTTTTTCTCTTTTTTGCGATATTCGTTGAAGACGGGAAATTCTACACTCTTCGCAATCTCGAGAACATTGTACGGCAAAGTTCCGTCTACGCCACCGCCGCCCTCGGAATGACTTTTGTCATTATCACGGCCGGAATCGACCTTTCCGTAGGTTCTATAATTGCTCTCGCCGTTGTAGTGGTGGCCTGGACACTGAATATCCAGATCGATGGCGCGAATGGTGAACTAGTCTACCTAGTTCACCAGTATCCGTTCCTTACTCCCCTTTTGGCCTGCCTACTGGCTATCCTAGGAGCAACACTCGTTGGGTTGCTAAACGGAGCGTTGATCGTGCGGCTTAAGATTGTTCCCTTTATCGTTACCCTCGGCTCCATGGGAATAATTCGAGGGTTGGCGAAAGGCATCGCTGGTGAACGCGACATTTATCCACCCGAGGAGACTTGGATTGGGGGGCTCATGGATCCCACGCTCACCAATAAAGCAAAAAGCTGGATGCTCCTTCCCGCCGGAGTTTGGATTCTTATCCTCTGTATCGCAGTGGCTTCGTTTATCCTTAAATATACTCGCTTTGGTCGGCACGTATATGCGGTCGGCTCAAACGAAGAAACTGCTCGGCTTTGTGGTGTACCCGTTGGACGAACGAAACTCATCGTCTACGGACTCACCGGGTTTTTCTGCGCTCTCGCCGGATTCATGCAGTTTTCCTATATTGGCGGAGTGGGACAACCCACAACCGGCATCATGTATGAGCTTTTTGTCATCGCCGCCGTAATCATCGGCGGCGCGAGTTTCTCGGGCGGCGAAGGCTCCATCCTCGGGACAATCGTTGGAGCATTGATCATTACCATTCTTTATATGGGTGGCCAGCAAATGGGTTGGCCCAAATGGGTACAGGAAATGGTGATCGGAGCCATCATCATACTCGCCGTTGCCGTTGACCGCTACCGGCATCGCAAAATGGCTTAGCAGATTACTCACTCAAAACGACCTCAAGTAAACTGAGTTGATTTAGAGGAGATCAGGAATAATACTTCACCCGAATTCAGATTTAAGCCTCACTCAGTTGATTACACCTCAAGCCTTCCAACTTCAGCCTTATTAAAATGCTCATAGGAATATCACCACTCATCAGTCCTGAACTTCTCAATACGCTTTACCGCATGGGTCATGGCGACGAGATTGTCCTAGCAGATGCCCATTTCCCAGGTGAAAGTCATAACACCAATGTGATCCGCGCAGATGGATTAAAGATCGCCCCACTCCTCGAAGCCATTGCTCCCCTTTTGATACTCGACCAGTATGTGGAGAACCCGCTTGGAATGATGGATGCGGTCGAGGGAGATGCGCTCGATCCCACCGTCGAATCTTCCTATTTAAGCGCCATCCGAAAATCCTGGCCGGATACGAAGCCTCCAGAGCGAATTGAACGATTCGCCTTTTACGATCGAGCCCAAGCCGCTTTCGCTGTAGTCATGACCGGCGAAACCGCCAAGTACGGGAATATCATTCTCAAGAAAGGCGTTACACCTTGTTAGGAAAAGCGCCTAGCCATTCCCAACAGTGCATTCGTCACCACAACAAGCCGTATCCAGATTTGCTAAGTCCGCTCCAGAAATCGCGGTGCGGAGTACGACACCCGCATTGACCGCTGCGGACAAGTCGATGGTTTCTCGGACAGTATCATAGCTAATTCCAGATTTGATCGCATCTTCCATCCTCCTACCAGTGCAGTGTTGGCACCCTCGAGTGAGAACGACCGCCAATCCAATCAGATGTTTTTCTCGATCGGTTAGCTCCGATGTTTCTCCCGTCGATTTCAGGGCCTGACTGACTTTGAATTCTGATGCATCCATAAAAAGTTTCTTTGGCTAAATGTTTAAGTTTGGCTTCAAGTAAGTAGAAAAAAGATACACGATTGTCGCCCAAGATCAACTCGAAAACACCTGGAAAATCCGTTGCCCAAACACCGGATTCTGACATTCGAGAAGCGGTCGACCGTAAGCGGTTTCAGCTAACCTCTAACTTAATCCTCTGCCCCCATCATTCGCTTGTCTGCCCGCAGCAGTTTCTTACCTAGCTGTGTCGCGAGGTTACGAAACAGTATGAGTCCAATATCGGGTCGGCGGCGAACCAGTGATTCCAGAGCGGACCGGTCTAGAGCTGCTGATTCGACCGACTCCAGAGCGGTTGCAGAAGCGGCATGAGGGGTCGCTTGGATTAGCGAAATTTCCCCCAGTGACTCGCCGACCCGAACGACGCCTACTTCTTGCCGATCGATCGCAACGGAGACGCTTCCCGATAGGATCAAGAGGACTTCACTCGACTCTGCGCCTTGATCCACCAGACGCTCCCCTTTTCTGAACACCTTTAACGCACAGACTGCTGCGAGTTGCTTGGTCTGTTCAGGATTAAGCCCGTTGAATATCGCATTCGATGGGGCCGCCTCGGCCAGACGAGGAGCGACCTCACATTGCTGAAATTGCCTGATTACGATTTCAGCAATCGGCTTGCTAGCTTCATGTAGTTGTATGTTCGATATGTCTGGAGGATTGGCCAGCCGAGCCATGCGAACGGCATCGAGGCGCTCTACCCGGTGAAATGCCATCGCGGGAACGTAGGCCACAGGCAAATAGCCGAGTTCAAAAAGGTCCGTTGCATTCGGGGCGAATAGGCATTTACGTCCGCTTCGATATATCCAATCCCCTCATCTTCAAGACAGCGTTTGGTCACCGTCGCCAACAGCGAGCGTATGGGGCCATCGTCCGCGGACACCAGTTCGAGAAGACGGGCCGCATTCTCTTTTCTGTCGATGTGGAACCCTAGGCCTCCCACAAGACGATTCCCTCGCTTAGCCAAGCCGTAGCGATAGTCGCTGACATGAAGTTGGAAAAGCCCTACATGAAGCTTTACCGGACCAAATACCTCGCGGCGAGAAACGCGGCCGCGCTCGAATCGCAGCAATGAAGTATAGCCTCGCGAAGTCATATCGCCCAACACATAATCCCCTTCGCCTTGATAAGCCGGGGATTCCGCATCGATTATGACATCGCTCGTTACTCCGCACGATCTTAGAACCTGATCAGCTAGCTCGTAGGCTTCAGGAATGAGATGGGGATGGTTGCGCCGCAGCTTCATGGTATCGCCGAAATGCTTCGCATAGTAGGCAATACTTTCTCTCTCCTCGAAACTGACCTTGCAGGGAAGAAATCCGGCGCAGGAGAATCCATGGGAATCTGATATGCGCTGCGAAAAAGGATGAGCCGCGCGATTCTCCACGATAGCGATATGCAATCGATCTCGGACCGCCTTAAGACGGGCCTCCATGAGCTTGTTGCCTATTCCTTGCTTTCGCCCATCAGGATGAACCACGAGTCGTCCAAATTCCCCCAGCAAATCCCCAAACGCTCCAAAATCGAGGATAACGGATCCTGTCCCCAAAATTCGCTTTGTCTCCTCATCCTCCGCAACAAGGATCAGAGTGTCGTCATTATAGATAAGCTTTTTGAGAATCTCCCGACTGTGAAACTCGGGATGAGCATAGTAGTCCCCATACACCGCCTTGAATAATTCGGCGATGGATTCGATGTCGCTCTCAGTCGCTTCGCGTACAAAGATCATTTGGAAACGTCCAGCAAGTGATGTCCCGCAGAAATCGCCAACTGGTGAAAACAGGACGCAGATACGGCTAGTAGGCGCTCGTCAAAATCGAATCGACTCGAGTGTGCCGGAAAAAATTCACGATCTGGGGAGGTCGTTCCAAAACGCACGTAACAGGAGGGACGCTCCGCTGCGTACCAACCGAAATCCTCGGCTCCCATATTAGCATGGTCCAGTGGATACACGTTCTCTTCTCCCACTACTCGCTGGGCTACCCGGCGAGCGATCGAAGTCGCCTCGCCACGATTGACTACCGCTGGAGTACCCGGTATTATCTCTACATCGATGTGGGCATCGTGAAGCCCTCCGAAAGCAGTCGCCACCCGTCGAATCGCTTGCTCCAACGCTATCCGAACCGCCGGTTCCTGAGCGCGAATAGTGCCTTTAAGGCAGGCGGTTTCGGCGATCACATTGGAGGCCCTCCCTGCTTCAAAAGAACCCACCGTCACGACAGAGGGATGGGCCGGATTAATTTCGCGTGACACAATGGTCTGCAAGGCCATGACCAGCAGGGAACCCACCACCACCGCATCAACCGCCTCGTGAGGTCGGCTGGCATGCCCGCCTTTACCATTGACGGTAATAACAAAACGGTCGGAAGAGGCGTTCACCGGGCCATCTGTAACGATGATGGAACCCAGTTGATATCCACGGTCGATATGTCCTCCGAAAATCATCGCTACATCTTCGAGCACCCCAGCAGCAATTAAAGCCTTTGCTCCATCACCCGTCTCTTCCGCCGGTTGGAAAATGAGTTTTACCGGAACGGGCAACTCCGCCTCCTCATTAAGGAGTATGGCCGCTCCTAGAAGGCCACTCGTATGCCCATCATGACCGCAGGCATGCATCACTCCCTTATTGTTCGATGCGAAGGGCAAACCGGTTTCCTCCTGAATTGGCAGCGCGTCAATATCCGCCCGTAGGGCGATGACGCCTTTGGAAGCGTCTCGACCGGGCAAGGTGGCAACAACTCCGGTAGGAGTCAGCTCCTTATCGAAAACGATCCCTCTCTCTTTTAGGAAACCGCAGATTTTTTCGGTCGTTCTCTTCTCTCTCCAGGAAAGTTCCGGATGGGCGTGAAGGTCCCTTCGAAAGGACACCATTTCGTCGAAGGTTTTTGTCGGAACCTGAGGCTCTTTATTCATTTTCGATCTATCCCTTCGAGTTTTTCCAGCTGTCATTCACAATCGAATCAGCAATTCACATTTGTCTAAAGTGTAGTTTCAAAGAGCCATTTGTCAAAGCCTATCAATCGCCATCGAGGCAAGTTCCAACAGCCCGATCGCCCCCACTCGTATCGCAGAATCTCAAGAATTGCCTCACGACATCGTTACCTCGTCTCTTCCAGCATTCATTTTACAACTACGATCCGATGCAAACAATTTTTTGCCCTGACAGAAGCTTCAACGATTAGAGTTCACTGAATTCCGTCCCATCTTGACCTGTTGCTACTTTCTCTTGAAACTCCACGGCATGACTCGATCACTAACCCTTTTCCTTTGCCTTGCCTTTTTGACCTCAGTCACTGCTCAGCGTAGTCCTTTACCCCCACACATCGTTAAGCCAAACGCCCGAGATCTGGTTGAACTCAATGTCTACGCAGACAATTGGTTTAAGCTATACATCAATGGGAAGCTGATCGCAGTCGATTCTATCGAATTCATGCCCCACAATATCATTTCGGTGGAAGTGCTTCCTGAATATCCCATGACGATTGCGGTAATGGCTCGTGACAATGCGGATGCAATAACCGGAAAGGAATATGAACATTCACAAATTGGCGACGGGGGATTTATTCTCAAACTCGGCAACGATGTCGTCAGTAATTCCAGTTGGAAGGCGAAGTGTTTTTTCTTTGGCCCCATGGAAGGAAAGACACCTCCTGTTAAACATGTCCCAATTCCGGCCGACTGGTTCGCAGCCGACTTTGACGACAGCCAATGGGAACCCGCTACTGAGTTCGAAGAAGCGGTTGTACGGCCTCCTCGCCCGTTTCATGATTACGATTTTGAAGGAGCAAAATTCATTTGGACCAATGATCTGGATCTTCATAACACGGTGATCTTCCGAGCTACCATTGAAAAGCCAGGCTGGAAGGCCCGCTGGGATACGGGTACACCAGCCCGCCGCATTGAAGACCTAGAGCAGTAGGAGAGACGGTTGCCAAGTCACTAGCAACAAGCGAGCATGGCCTAAGCCGTCCAGAGGAGCGCCTCTTACAAAAGTCTAAGAGATACCCTAAAAACCAGCACCCTGCGTTCAGTCTTAGAGACTCTTCAAGTAGGCCACCATGTTGGCGACATTCTCGGCGCTGATATCCAAACTGGCCGCGGAGGGCATGAAGGAATAATGGAGATCTTCACGGCTAGCGATATTGTCTTGGTCAATCGCCACATCCGCTCCCCCAAATACTCTCAAAACCAGCGGATTCCCTTCGGAAATAACGAATCCCTGAATAGTCTTTTTGTTTTTGGTTTTCACTTCCACACCTTCGAATCCATGCGAAATATCTGCGGAGGGATTGATAATCGCCTGGATCAGGGTCTCGCTCGGATTGCCTTGGGCAAACGCAGTTAAATCAGGACCGAAGCTGATGCCTTGATCCCCGAATTTGTGACACATGAAACACTGTGACAGCGCCCTTTTTCCACGACTCGCATCTGGAGTATAGGAAAGGACTTCTTCAAGCGACGTCTCCTTCTTAGCCTTGGGAAAAGCAGGAACAATCGAGTCGACCAAAGCCGTGTCTTGTCCCCCAATCTCCGCCATTAAATTGTATTGGCGCCAATATGACTTATCCCGGTTCTCCACAAACCAGCGGGCTCGTGTGGTCACCTCGGCACCCTCGGCGTTGTTTGCGATGTCTACCATCGCTCGCGCCCCTTTTTCGGATTGCACGTAGGCAATCGCGGTCAGCATGTCGACTCGGGATTGAGTGTCCTTCGAAGTGTCCATTGCGTAGGCCTTCATATCCCCCACCGCCGACTCGGGATGCAGTCTCCAGGCGACGTCAGCGAACGCCTCTGACCAGTTAGCCGGATCATTACCGCGCTTGCTTTTTAAATACGCGTAGGCCTTCGCCTCTTCTAGCGCCACCGAGGTTCCGATCGCCTCCAAGTACCAGCGGTCCGTTCCGTCATATCCGTCTACGATATCCAGAAGGGTCTCCTTCATTTCCCCAAAAGGAACATCTCGGAGGGCGAGGGCCACTTCACGCCGTACCGCCGCAGAGGAATCTTTAGCCAAGGTCTTGGCATGGCTCATATAGTTGCTCCCTGTAGATCGCAGCGCGCGGAAGGCGGCGATTCTCATTTGAGGATCGTCGGCTTTGAGCCTCTTCTCTACGAGTTCGACGCCCTTCGGCCCCAAATGCGGCAGGAGAAAAATGGCACGAGCCTGAATGTATTTGTTCTCATCATTAAGAAGCTTGGCCACTGCTGAAACTGTCGCAGCTCCTTTTTCTTTGAGCCCGTAAAATGCCGCTCCTCGCACATTGTGCGATGGGTTTTTAAACGCTTCAACGAGTCCTTTCGTAGTCGAATAATCGATCTTGGGAGCACTCAGTTTTCTTCCTTTAGGGGCGATCCGGTAAATGGATCCGACTCCAGCTTCGTCGTACGCTCCATGACCGCCAACGCGCGTATCGTACCAATCTGAAACATACAACGCGCCATCCGTCCCTATAGCGATATCGGAAGGACGGAACTGGAAGCGAGCTTCCTTATTACGAGCTTGCGACTGAGAAAAGTCAGCCCCGTAAAACTTGCCCGTCGGATTTGATCCGAAAAACTCAAAACGCTCCAACTCAAATCCTGCCTGCTTCGGTTGTGGTTTGTATCCAAAAACTACATTTCGTGTTGGTTCGCACGTCAACAGCATCCCGTTGTACTCAGCTCCAAGGGCATCTCCCTCGTAGTAGGTGATACCGGTGGGCGCACCTCCCCCATAGACATCGCCCGCCGGGATCGTTCCCGGATCACCCTGACGCCACTCTGCTTCCGCCGTCAATTGGTCAGGACGCTGTTCGGAACGCCAGGTTCGCAAACCGTCGTAGGACGAAAATCCGAGGTTTCCATATTCCATTAACCAGGTTGTTCGCGCCGCTGGCGGGTCATCGTTGTCATTTTGAAAGACGTCGCCAAATGAAGTTACGGTTTGCTCGTAGGAGTTCCGGAAATTGTGCCCGATAACCGCAAGCCCCGTACCATCCGGATTCATCCGCATCGCAACGCCGCCCACATACTGGTGGCCATCGCTACTTGGTTTCGCCCGATCGGTACGATTTAGATAGGAACTCCCCGTAAAGAGGTGCAAGTCGGGACTTTCAACGTCCGCATTGCCCGCATTACCGGTGTTGAAGTAGTACTGCCCATTGGGCCCAACCGTGACGGAGTGCAAACTGTGGTCATGGTCCAAGCCCTCGAATCCGGTCAGGAGAATCTCTTTTATATCCCCATCGTCGAACCGGTCATTTCGGTTTACATCCGTAATGGCGATCAGACTCGGGGGCTGGGAGATGATCACCTTGTTGTCGATCACGGCCACTCCCAAAGGCGCAACCAGACTCGAATCCTGCCAGAAGACCTTGGACCTATCCGCTTTTCCGTCTCCGTCCGTATCCTCCAGAATCATTATCCGGTCGCCGACGGGATGAGTCCGACTCGTCTTGTTGCGAAACTTCCGGTAGTTCACCCCTTCCGCTACCCAAAGACGCCCTTTATGATCCACATCGATATTCGTGGGATTGTAGAACAGGGGCGAGCTGGCCCAGAGTGTAACCTCGAGGTCTTCCGGCAGGTCGAAAGCCTCCACAGGGACACTTTCAGCCGCGTGGGCAGCGATCACGCAAAAAGGGGCGATGGCAGCCGTTAATCCACCTCGCACTAGATGGGATTTCATGTACACGAGCGCGTTCAAGCAAAGATTCTTCATATTCTGAACTCTTGGGATAGCGAGCCGGCCCAACGAAGGCAGCTCTCTTCGATTACTAGTTATTTCAAACTTCTAGTGATTGGACAGAACTTTTTTCGCTCAAACGCTCTCTCTTCGACGTAGTGTCCGCGTTCCCGGAGGAACGCGACCCCGATCTACGCCTATCACTCTTCAATCGTAAACGGTTGCGCTCTTTGGCAAAGCTGCAAGCTCATCCCGAAAGGATCTCGCAGCATTATGAGCCGACTCCCTTCCTGTGGATTGACTTCAACGACAAAAGACGCGCCGGCTTTTATCAGTCGATTCATCTCCGACTCGGCATCCTCAACCGCAAAGGCCAAATGATACTCGATCGGATCCATCGACTTGTAGTCCGGTACTTTAGCGGCGCGGTTGCAATAAAGCTCAACCACTACGCGGCCCGTCTTGTCAGCCAGGAACCGCATATAAGGAGGTCCATCGATAGAGAGCGTGATGCTCATTTCACAATGGGCGACGTACCAGTCCGCTACCGCGACAGGGTCTTCAACATTTATTGCGTAGTGCTCGAATTTCATGGCTAGCAAGACGTTGCCCATCAATTGCCCGAAATGTCACGAATTTTTTCTCCGCTAGAGTTTATCTTAGCACCATTGGAACGCATTGCCGCCCCTCTTGTATGGGATTCGCAGACAGACCGCTTCTCTACTCGTGCTCGTCGCCGTCTACCTTTGGCGCTCGTTTCAGACTGCCTAGATAGGCGACAAGGTCTCGCACTTCCCCGTGGTTGAGGAGAAGTCCCATGGGAGGCATTCCGGATATGGGAGGTTGCTTCGACGCGATCTCGGAATGGCTGATCTTTTCTATCTTACCATCGGGAAGCTTCAAACTCACTCCATCCTCGTTATCTTCCATTAAGAGCCCGCTAGCGACCTCGCCATTCTTGCGAGTCAAGACCATCATTCCAAAACCAGGGGCTACAACGGCTCCAGGATCGACGATGGCTTGCAATAGGTATTCCCGATCGTGGTTGAGCCCAATCGTTGTCAAATCAGGACCGACTTCGGCTCCATAGTCTTTCACTTTATGGCACCTTACACACTGGGCCGCGCCGTGATTCATGAAGACGTCCTCTCCACGATCAACGTCTCCCCCTTGAAGGCTGAATGCATATTTGACCATAGGCTCAGCTGTCGCGATCGATTGATCGTACTCCGTGACCAGCTTCTTAATATTTGCATCCGACCGATTCCGAGCCGCTTCAACAATGTCCAAATTCGTCTTTGGATTCCCCTTGCCGCCAATCAGTGCCTGAAGCTGTGTTCGCAGATAGTTGCCTGACATAGAGTCTGACTGGGCCCCAAGCATCGCAATCGCATCTTGTCGCGTTACGACTGCCCCTGATTTCGAAAAATTGATAGCCTCCTGCACTCCTTTCACAGGATTCGCAACGAGCAGGGCTCGCAACGCGCTCGAACGCAGACTCGCTTGCCTATCTTTCAGATTCGCAAGGGCGAACGCCTCCAATGCCTGATCCTTGCGTTCCGTCAATGCGTCCAGGGCCGAGACTCGAACTTCTGACGAGTTGTTCCGGTTTTCAAGCTGGGCCACGAGCACCTCTCTATCCACTTCGTATCCATATAGCAATGCAAGCCGCGTGGACTGAATCAACACGTCGCTTTCCGCAGTCTCCAAAATAGTCGCAATCTCGGATTTCACAACGTCATCGATCGCATCTCGGACTCCGGGATTGTCACGAGGCAATCCCGTCGTCGTATCAATCGGGTTTTGGTCGTCCCAACCTTCTATCGCCGCGAGTGCCTCTCTGCGGAGACGGGCAGGTACTTCTGCATTAGCAGCGTATTTCAAGAGCGCTCGGGCATTCCCCTTTTTCGCCTGGTAATAGTTCGCATTGATAATGCGGTGATGCATGAACGCGTCTACATCGGTCTCTGGCATTTCGCCTACACCACCCGGCAGGAAGTGTTCAATCATATCTGCCAGTTCTCCCTCCACCGACAAGAGAGGAAGATCGTTAATCGCGCGGATCGCTTCATAAGCGAGCGACTTTTCCGGATCTTGGAGAAACTCCGCGATTTGTGGGTCTCGAAGCTTTCTCAAGGCTAGCAACGCACCCATTCGAACATACTTCGAATCATCTTCAATTCCGTGCTCCCAGTTCAATTTTTCGATTCCGACTAGACCCATAACCGCCCCGTGACGCAACCACAAATCTCTGTCCTGATTGCGTTCGATTACTGAATACAACTCGGAGACAGCTGGGGCATAACCGATTCGGCCCAGACCAATTCCCGCGTACATCGCGACTCGAGGATGTTCGTCGCGAAGGGCTTTCACCAGAAGGTCGGCTGACTTTGCCACGCGATGGTCTCCCAATACACGAGCGGACTGAATGCGTACTTGGTCGTTCGAGTCGGAAAGCAAATCAAGGAGCGGATCCAAAATTGACAATCCTTCATCCGCAGCCATCTGGCCCAATCCCCAAATACCGTGGATCCGGACCAGCGTAGGCAACTCGGTACGCGTCGCGGCACGAGTGAATGCTTCGATTCCCTGCCTTCCTCGTTTCGCTAGTTCGAACTGGCTCTTTTGACGAATCTGCAAATGGTCTCGACCTAGCATCTCAGCTAGTTCCTGCACTTCGTACTGGGCGAAGTCTGATAGCAATATCGCCGCATTCGCGGCGACTTCCGGCTCGTCGATTTGGCCAGGGACCTCCATCGCATAGATATTCCCTACGTCCTGATTCTTCCAGCCTCCGTAGTTGTAATCGGAAATGTACAATTTCCCATCTGGTCCAAATTCGATGTCGACGCAGTTCGAGCCTCGGAAAAACGTCTCGTTGTTTGCCATCTTGTAGGAAGCTCCGTCCTCTTCAACATTGAACATGGAAATGTAGGACTGGGTCAGGGAACCTTTGTAGACGATGACAAAAAACTTGTCGTCGTACTTTTCCCCCATACTGCTTGAAGGGTTAAACACGAGCCCCGATGGCCCCCCAATCAATTGTCCAATGCCGGGAAGGATGAATGCTGGCTGCTTGTCATTGCGAACCTCCCAAACGTGCTCCGTTATCCAACTGAGCGGCAATTTTGCATCACCGGTATACTTCGAGGATCGAAGTTCAAGGTCCTTGGTAAACGACATGATCGACTGGTGCCCTGCGTGCCAGCCCGAATCGCCACCCTCCACCAGATAATTGATACGCTCCAAGTCGACACCATCGGCGTCGTTGTCCGCAGTAAAAAGATTCCCATAGTCGTCCCAGGCAAGTTCCTGTGGGTTGCGCAGCCCGTCATAAAAGAGCTCCACATTCGACCCGTCTGGATCGCAGCGAAAGACAGCCCCCTTATTGGGTCCGAAAAAGTGCCTTCCCTCTTTTGTATGCACATTGTAGCCACGGTCCCCCATTGACCAATACAACTTGCCATCTGGCCCCCAGGTCAATCCATGCATGTCGTGACCCGAGAAGCTCATGCGGATTCCAAATCCGTCCTGCAAAGACGTTCTCTTGTCTGACACGCCATCGCCGTCCAGATCCTCCAACATCCAGAGGTGAGGAACATTCGTGTAGTAAATTTTGCCGTCGCGCTCGATCAATCCAATGCCCGGACCATCCAAAGGGTCATTGAACCCACCGGCGAATATCTTCGAGCTATCCGCCCTTCCGTCGCCATCGGTATCCTCCAGCAAGCTGATCTGGTCCGCATTTCTCGAATAGTATTCCATGGGGAACTGGTCTGCATGATTTTGGAACATCTTCAAACGGTCCGCATTGCTCTCAATCTGGATGTCCTCAACCAGCATCATGCGACGCTCACGGATATCGTCGACTCCCGTCCGCCAGCGGTTGATCTCAGCTACGTAGAGGCGGCCTTTGGAATCGAACGTGATCGCAGACGGATTCTGCGTCTGTGATTCATCCGCCCACAATTTTATGACAACATCGTCCGGCTTTTCGAAATTCCGCATGCGGATTTCCGCTTTTTCGTCGTAAAACTCACGGATAGCCGGATCGGACTCCGCCCCGAAAAGTGCGGGGATGAGCGATAGTGTAAGGAGCAATCTCTTCATAAAAATCTAGGAACCTTGGTTTCCCACTAAAAGGACGGATCTTTTCGGCAAGTCAGTCAGGAATTTCAACCCAATTGCGCTTACCGATGGAGGATATCGACAGTGAAAGATCTCGCTTGATCCGAATTCCGGCTGCGAAACGACTCCCGCAGGGTTCGCTTGATCTAGAACCATTCCCAGTTTAAGCTATCGCTTCACTACCCTTACGCAGGTGCAGATGGGTACGTTTTCGACGATTTCCTGCCTAGAAAGCTTTCCCGATTCCGCATCGACTTCGAAATACACAATATTGCTGGAGTCTCGATTAGCGACAACTAGGAGCCTTCCGTCTTCGTCCAGAACGAAATTCCGGGGATGCTCGCCTCCCGAGGAAATCCGCTGTATTAAGGATAAAGAACCATCCCCCTCATCAATCGAATAAACCACAATGCTATCATGTCCTCGATTGGAGCCATAGAGGAAGCGATTGGAAGGATGGACCAGGATCTCGGCCGTTGTGTTCTCCTCAGAAAAACCATCCGGCAGCGTATCAACTGAGCTTTTGAGAGTCATTTCCCCTACAGCCTCATCCCACTCATATTGAGTCACCGTACCGTTGAGCTCATTTATGGCATAGATCCACCGCCCATTTCCATGGAATGCCAGATGCCTTGGCCCCGCCCCTGGAGCGGTCTCAACGTAAGGGGTCGCTGCCGGTGCGAGCGCTCCGTTTTCGCTGTTAAAGCGGTATACGTAAATCCGATCCATTCCCAAGTCGCAAACCAAGACGAAACGATTGGATGGATCGCTGTAAATCGAGTGGGCGTGCGGAGCATCCTGGCGGTCGGGATTCACTTTTGTTCCACTCCCCTCCAAGGTCAGTGAGAAAGCTCTTTCACTGATCACGCCACTATCACTAACGGGGAAGACAGTGATCACGGCATCATTGTAGCTAGCCCCGAGTAGCCATTTTTCTGAGCGATCTAGGTTGATGTGGCAAAGCCCTCCTCCAGCGGCTTCTTGCTCATTAATAAACTCCAATCCCACCTTTCGCTTATTGATACGAAAGGAACGAACCAACCCGCTTTCCCCCTCACCTAACGCGATCGAATAAAGCACCGTTTCATTTCGGTTTAATCGCTGAAACCCGGCCTTCTTTTGATGGCACTCGAGTTCCGCCGCGGAAAGTTCCAGTGGAGCATGTGAGAGCGTTTGTGAATAGATCCCATCGTCGCTGCCCGTTCCGCTGGTGCCGTAATAGGCGATGTACTTTTGGTTTCCTGTATTCATTTTTGCCAAGCCATAGTTGTCCCATCGCAAAACGCAAGGCGCTACTGAGAGGTTCCGGCATGGGATCAAACGCCGGCAGAGCGCTCGACAGAACGTGTATTTGAGGGCATTCGAATTGATTAGACTCCCCGATCCAATCTGCTATCTTTCCTACAATGAAAAGAACTGTTTTTATAATCGCTGTTACTTTTCTACCTTCCCTACTCCCTGCGGCTTCCCTGCCCGATCCGTTCGTCCCCAAAACGATTCAATCTGGCGAATTTGAGATAAAAGTCCAACGGCTCCCGCAAAACCCCATCATTTCCTACGAGTCCTCCACCACATTAGGGACCAAAATAAACGGCCCCTCCCTCATCAAAGTTCCCGACTGGATCGAAAACCCCCTCGGAAAATACTACCTCTACTTTGCTCACCACGACGGTAAATTCATTCGGCTTGCCTACGCAAACAGTATCCAAGGGCCTTGGACTGTCCACGAGCCCGGTACGCTTCGCGTGGAAGACTCACCCGCCTTCATTGGACACATTGCTTCGCCTGACATTCACATCGATCACGAATCTCAAGAGATCCGCATGTACTTTCACGGCTCGCGTAAGAACGAAAACCAGAAAACAGCTATCGCCGTTTCCCAAAATGGTCTGGACTTCAAAGCGTCCGACTTCGTCATCGGCTCCGCCTACTTTCGCGTATTTGAGCATTCTGGACACCACTACGCGATCGATGCCCATGGGTATCTCAATCGTTCTCGCCATTACGATCGAGATTGGGTAATTTCCAAAAAGCAGCTCATCACTCCCATCACAGTCAACGACCAATATGGGAATCGCGACGATGTCCGCATACGCCACTCCGCAACCTGGGTAATGGACGACACCCTCTTTCTTTTCTATACTCGTAAGGCCGACGCGCCGGAGCGGATTCTCATGAGCACCGTTTCACTTCAAGGCGACTGGCACGAGTGGAGCGCCAGCAGTCCTGTGGAGATACTTCGGCCCGAAGCTGAATACGAAGGTATCCAATTTCCCATTAAGCCTTCAAAAAAGGGAGGCGGAATCAAAGTGCAGCAATTGCGAGACCCCGCGATCTTCCACGATGACGATGACCAATCGTACCTAATCTACTCCATCGCTGGAGAAATGGGCCTAGCCATCGCCGAAATCTCAATTTCTCCAGCCACTCCGTAAGAACGGCATTACACCGTGATGTTTGGGGTAGCGGGCGATCTCCGAGCGCCCACATCAACCGTACCTATTCATGGGCGCTCGGAGATCGCCCGCTACCAAATTGAATTGCGAAGCCACCGTCAAAAAGGCGACCCTAACACTACAATATCTTTAAAAATGGCGCGATTCAAACAAACTGCCAAAATGCAATCGGCGCGCCCTGAGGGTCTGCCATACCTGCGAATCGGCCTTTGCCCGGGACGTCCATAATCGGCATATGGAGGTGAGCCCCTAGGGATTGAGCTTTTTCCACAGTAGCATCCAAGTCTTCAACGGTAATGTAGTTGATCCACATATTGGGAACCTCCGCACTCGGCGGCTTGAGCATACCAGCGATGGGTCTCGGACCCTGCATGAACATATCATACGTCATTCCGTTGCCGACTTCCATGGAGTCAACCGTCCAACCTAGCAGGTCCGTATAGAATTTCGTACTTCCTTCCACATCTTGGGTCAGCAATTCACGCCAGCTAAATATCCCCGGAGCCAGCTCTAGACTGCCGAGGCGGCAACGGAGCATTCTTAATTTTTCACTGTAGGAGCGATCGTTGATCGCTTACGCGACCAGCGGTCGCGTCTACAAGAAGCCGAAGCCACCGACAAGTTGGGGTTTTTGACAAGGCTTCGGAGCATTAGACCCAAAGAGAGTTAACTAGGTCAGTCATGCACCTTCGAAATATTTTTAGGTAGTGGCTGATCTCACATCAAAGCCCCAAGGCTCGCGGGAGCCAAAGCGTTAGAGCCGGCCAATAGGTGATCAACATAAGGCCGATAAACATCGCTATGAATATGGGCAAGAGAGGACGAATCACTTTCGCTAAGGTCGTGCCCCCCACGCCACATCCAATAAAGAGGCAGGTCCCCACCGGTGGGGTACACAAGCCAATGCAAAGATTCGCAATCATAAGCACGCCAAAATGCACTGGATCCATCCCTGAACTCATTACCACAGGCAGAAAGATCGGAGTGAAAATGAGAACCGCCGGAGTCATATCCATAAAGGTCCCCACAATCAAAAGGAGAATATTTATGATGAGCAACGTGACCAGCGGGTTGTCAGAGATCCCCAGCAAGGCGGCGCTTACCGCTTGCGGCACCTGTTCAAACGAGAGTGCCCAGCTCATCGCTTGGCTCGCCCCAATTAGAAACATGACCACTGAAGTCGTCTTGACGCTCTTGAGCAAAATCCGATGAAGATCGCTGACCTTGATTTCCCGATACACGACGATTCCTAAAAAAAGAGCGTAGGCCACCGCAACCGCAGACGCTTCTGTAGCGGAGAACACTCCACCTAGGATGCCACCCAGTACGATCACAATCAGCAGCATACTCGGCAACGCCCCAAACAAAGCCGCCCACAAGCTGGGCCGTTCGCTGGCATCTAAACTCTCGACCGTTGTCCGAGAGGGATTCGAAAGCCAAGCCGCAAACATTATGAGTGATCCGATCACGATTCCCGGTATCACCCCTCCAACGAAAAGAGCGGCCACTGAAACATTGCTAGCCACCACGGCATAGACTATCATTATGTTGCTGGGAGGGATCAGCAATCCGGTCGTTGCCGAAGTCGTGGTAAGAGCCACACTAAACTCCCGTCCATAACCCTTGCGCGTCATCTCCGGGATCATAAATCCCCCGATGGAAGATACCGCAGCGGACGCCGATCCCGAAACGGCCCCAAACATCATACAAGTAATCGTATTCACATAACACAACCCGCCTCGAAAGCCGCCTACTAAAAAATTGGCGAAGTCGATCAGCCGTCTCGCCATGCCGCCCTCTCCCATCAGCACGCCAGACAAGACAAAAAACGGGATCGCTAAAAGTGGAAAGCTCGCGATCCCCGTAGACATACGCTGGGCGACAACATATCCCGTAGGCACGTCGCCTATCGCATAGATAGTCAATACCGTCGCGCCTCCAATGCACACGGCAATCGGCACATCGAGCAGCAAAAGAACAATAAAGCTAACCAGTAGTATAAGCGCTTCCGTATCCATACTACTCTGACTCCTTTTCTACGGAATCCGGGGAAGTCTTCAAGTCGAAGGTACCCGAAAGGTACCCCATAAGGTGTTCAATGGCAAAGAGGCAAAACACGACTCCACTAATTGGCACAACCGAATAGACATAACCCATCGGGAGATTCAGCGCTGGAAGGACCTGCCCCGAGGCAAGGGTTTTAATCACTAAGTTCCATCCTCCGTGAACCAAAGCGAAAGCGGAAAAGGCAAATACGATTACTTCCACAAATATGGCCGAGAGCCGCCTAGCCGAAGGCTCGAGTTTACCGACAAAGTAATCTACGCCCAGATGGCCTTTCTCCCGAAAGGTCAAGGCCGCGCCCAAAAGCGAAATCCAAACGAGAAGATAGACGGCCAACTCTTCGGTCCAACGCGTTTGCTCTCCCAAAGCATACCGGGAAAACACGCCCCAAAGAACGTCGACCACAAGTATGGCCATCCCCACCACAAGCAGTACCTCCAGCCCTTTAACGATCGGGTGAACGCAGCGATAGAAAATCGATTGAGCGTGTGACATTACCGGACTTCCCTTATCCGCTCGACTAGAGATCCAATCGGGGTCCCTTCAAAACGCTCGTACATGGGAGCCATCTTCTCGAGAAAAGGCTCCTTGTTCGGCCGGTACACGGTCACGCCGTTCTCTTGCAGTCGCTCCAGCGACTTTTGGGTCTCAACTCGCCATAATTCTCTCTGGAACACGACGGACTCATCCGCCGCCTCTTGAACCCAGATTCTCTCGTGAGGAGCGAGTGATTCCCAAATCGACTGGCTAAACAAGACGATGTCGGGAATCCGCGTATGCTCGTCGAGCGAATAGTGCTTCGCCACTTCGTAGTGTCGGCTCGTTTCAAAACTGGGAGCATTGTTTTCCGCTCCATCTACCATACCCTGCTGCAGCGCCGTGTACAGCTCCCCAAAAGGAATCGGCGTTGGCGATCCTCCCATTTGGGAAATCATATCCATCGACATCTTACTCCGCATCACACGGATTTTGTGGGAATCCAAATCATCCGGCGTCAATATCGGCTTGTCGATTGTATAGAAACTTCGACTACCGGACTCGTAGAATATCAATCCGTGCAGTCCACTGGGTTCGCCCAAGGCCAAAAGTTCCTTGCCGATCGGTCCGTTGAGAACCTTCCAGAAATGGTCTTCGTCTCTGAATAAATAGGGTAGACCGAATACACCCATTTCCGGCGTGAAGGCCTCCATCGGCGCCACCGAGGCCTTGACCATGGCGAGCACCCCTCGCTGCACCTGCTCGATTGTCTCCGTTTCCGTGCCTAGCTGTCCGTTAGGAAATATCTCAATGACCACCAGTCCTCCCGATTTCTCGGCGAGCCGGTCACGCATAAACTCCATCGCCAGATGAACCGGGTGAGATTGGTCCAAGGTATGGGACAATTTGAGGACTTTCGTCTGTGAACCCGAACCGGATTCGGTACGGCTATTGGAGAGCAAAGAAAACGCGCAAACGGTCAACAACACCCCCACGATCAATCCAAGGCTGAAATAGGAGGTAGTTATTCGATTCATAAGAAAACAATTGAGAGAACACGCGCAGGAACATCCTTGTCAAGGGGATAGGATTTTCGATACGCGAATCAGGTAGGGCAACGATCTCCGAGCGTGCCGCGCCTGAATAGGCGACGGGTAGCGGGCGCTCTTTACGAACGGCCATAGATTGCGAGGGCCTGGAACCGTCGCTTCGAAATTCCAAACTGACTACAGTCGATACATGGATCGAGGTGGGGCACGAACTCCGGGCGTGCCTCAGAAGTGGATTAAGGCACTACGGCACGCCCAGAGTTCGTGCCCCACCTGATTGGACGAAAAGGGAGCTCGGCCCAAAGACAGTCTCAAGGTGGTGAGTTTTGTCGATTTAAGATCGACCGCTATCCTAATAGAAAATAATCGCTTCCTCCAAGTTTTACCGCAACGTTGCGTACGCTTAATCGATCCCCCAAACCGCCCTTCTCCATGATGCGCTTCCTATTGATCTCCCACTTTCTTATCCTAGCGGCCCTCCCGCCTACCCAGTCTACTGGCCCGGAGAAAGGCACCCTCATGATTGTGGGCGGTGGAGCAATGCCCCATCTCGCCGAACCGTTTTTCGAGCTCATAGGAGGCAAAGACGCTCCTATCGTATTTATTCCGACGGCTTCCGGCGATGTACCACCGGAGCGCTACCACGAGTATTCAAAGCGTTGGACGGAACAGGGAGCGACCAATGTAATAGTCATACACACCGCGGATCGCGCGATTGCGAATACGGAGGCGTTCGTCAAACCCATTCGCGAAGCCAAGGCAGTTTGGTTCGGTGGCGGCCGTCAATGGCGTCTGGTAGATGCCTACAAAGGGACGCTAACCGAACAGGCGCTTTGGGACCTCCTTGACCGAGGAGGTGTCATTGGGGGCAGCTCCGCCGGAGCAACCATACAGGGATCTTACCTCGCTCGCGGTGATACCCGTAACAACCAAATCATGACAGGAGATCACGAGGAAGGATTTGGCTTCGTAAAGAACATCGCTATCGATCAACACCATCTGGCCAGAAACCGGCACTTCGACATGTTCTCTATCCGGTCCAAGTACCCCGACCTACTGGGAATTGGAATCGACGAAGGAACCGCCGTCATCGTCCGAGGCAATCAGTTCGAAGTCATCGGAAATGGATACGTCGCCATCTACGACGACACCTTTTGGTCCAGCGAAGGATCGAGGCTGAAAGCGCTACCTCCAAAGGAATTCCTATTCTATTTTTTAAAACCCGGGGATCGTTACGATCTTGAAAATAGGACCGTAGTCCCGACCCGGTAAGTTAAGCAAGCGGGCGATCTCCGAGCGCCCATAAATACCTGATCCATCGATGGGCGCTCGGAGATCGCCCGCTACCAGTAAAGATCACCGGAGCAAGCTCTCGACTTCGTCGACTGCCGAAGCGGCAGCGGGGCATTCTTGATTTGTAGATGCGATCGGTGATCGCGTTACGCGACCATCCGTCTTCGCGGTGCTACACAGTGACAAGACGGTCGCGTCTACAGAAAAAGCCGGAGCCGCCGACCCATTCGACAAGCTCATGGCAAGCAAGTCGGGGTCTGCGACAAGCTCCGGGGTATTAGACCCCATGGGAATAAAGAGCAAGCGGGGCATTTGTGAAGGTAAGAAGGGACCGGCTCGGCCCTCGTAGCAACCCTAACGGAGGACTGAACCGGTCCTCCCTACCAAATCCCAAGCCGCCGACCGATTCGACAAGCTCATGGCAAGCAAGTCGGGGCCTGCGACAACCGTCTTCGCCTTTCAGGCTACGCCCGTCATGAGCTTCGGGGCATTAAACCCAAAGGGAATAAACGCAAGGATCCCCCAACAGCAGATACTTCATTCAGTAATGATATCGCTACGCTCGAACTGCCCTACACCCTTGGGCAAGACCGCAGGGAATGTTTTAGCGGATTCATTGGCTGGACCTAAACGAATTTCCCTAACCGCTCTAATTTCTTTCTCGCTTCGCCCGATAAAATCCAAGTCCCTGACCTTCCAGCGATTCGACCATTTACGCTTGTATGGCTTGCACAGCGGACAGGACGCTCGCTTATCTTTGTATTTTTTTCTCATTTTCGTAGGATTCTAGTGAAAAAGACCTTAATGAGGTTTGATGGTTCCTAGACCTTCGACTTCAATCCCGGCAGTCCGTCTAAACTCTTGAGATTCTTATCTTGCTGATATTCAAGCACTCCATCTGGTCCTTTCGTATTAGCCCATTTCAGCAAAGCGCCCCTATCTTCTTTGAACTCGTATAGTGGCACCGTAAATCCACAGGAGTCACTGATACGATCGATCTCAATTTCTATAATCGAACGGGTGCCTGGATATTCTTCAAAAGCATCAATCCTTTCACCGTATTCAGAACTCCCTTTCTCGAAGACCGCTCCTTTCCCATGAAATCGAATAATCTTGGGAGCGCCTTCAAACGAGCAGAACATGATAACGATTCTCCCATTTTCTTTCAAATGGGCAATCGTCTCCACACCACTCCCCGTCATATCCAAATACCCAACCTTTCGATCACCGAGCACTCGAAACGTATCCATTCCCTTGGGAGAGCAATTGATCAATCCGTCTTGGGACAGGGGTGCGGTGGATACGAAGAACATCTTCTGCTCAGAGATCCACTCCAACATCGAATCATCTATTTTGTCGTATATTTTTCCCATGTTTTGTTTGCCCAACGCGATGGCCCGCCGCACGGTGCAGAAGTCATACCTCAGACTTCAATTTAATGCTTAAGAATGCAATCCGTTCTTGCCTCCAAGTCAGTACCAGATTGATCAGAGCCGTCCTATTCCACCTCCTTTACGCTCTGCAGATGAGCCAACACTTTGAATTCATCACCCCAAAAACCAATCACGGTAAACTACTCGGTTTCGAGCGATAGCGGTCTAATAAAGATTTAAGCGATAATGCCTTTTCCGGATATTGACGGAAAACGTTTGTCGTTTGCTTGGGATCGTCCGCCAAGTTGTAGAGTTCCGCCGGCTCTGAGTCCTCTCGCACTCCAAGCGTTTTCAGCACATAGTCCGATTCTTTGTTTTCCGCTCCCGTTGATTGGTCAATGTATACCCAATCCCCTTGGCGAATCGCAAAATTTCCCCGAGCGCTGTGATGCACCGTCGCTTCGCGAATGGGTTTGCTCAAAGTCTCCCCCTTAAGAGCGGACAAAATGTTGTAAGAATCTTCTGCCGCAATTTCAGGCACTTTGAAATCAATGACCGCGGCTACCGTGGCGAAAATATCCGTTAGGCAAATCGTCTCCTCCGATTGAGAACCTGCCGGAATGCGTTCTGGCCAGCGGGCGATGAAGGGCACGCGATGGCCCCCTTCATACAAGTCGCGCTTAGCGCCGCGGCGGCCATTTGAGCTCCAGTGATCGTACTTCTCGATGTGGCCATAGGTGTTGATCTCAGCCCCATTGTCGGCAGAAAAGATCACCAGCGTATTGTCAGCCTGACCGGTTTTCTCGAGTGTCGCAAGAAGCTGGCCCACCGCATCATCGAGTTCGACGACGAAATCGCCGAAAACGCCACACTCGCTCTTCCCATGAAATTCGGAATTGGGATTGATGGGCCGATGCGGACAAATGGGTGCGAAGTAGACAAAAAACGGCGTATCCGCATCGGCGTTACGCTCAATAAAGCCATTCGCCTTTTCGATCCAAGCAGGAATCATGTCCTCGAATTCAAATCCGGGCTGGCGAAATCCGCGGTTGTTATTCCCGCCAATAATTTCGCTCGGTATGTGGCTCAAATCGAACGCCTCGGTCGGCTCAACCAAAACTCGACCGTATTCCATAAAGGCCCATGCTGGCCTGGCGAGGCCGAAATGATACGTAAAGCCCGCATCCAATGCGCTGTACTGGGCGGGTTGGTCCCAATCAATATTTCCCGGCGTCACTTTTCCCGAAGACTCCTTCAAAGGCCACTCATGCCCGAGATGCCATTTCCCAATAGCCGCTGTAGAGTAGCCTCGAGATCTCAGCATGCCCGGCAAAGTGAGCCGCCCTCGCTCGATAAGCGGTGGGGACGCCCCGTTCAGAACGCCTTTTTTTAAGGCCGACCGCCACGCATAGCGACCTGTCAAAAGAGCGTACCGAGTCGGCGAGCACACTCCCGACGGGCTATGGGCGTCGCTAAAGTTGATTCCTTCTGCGGCCAGTTGGTCCAGATGCGGCGTCGGAATTTTGGAATCCGGATTGTTGCAGGACAAATCCCCTTGTCCCAGATCGTCGGCGAGAATCATGACAATGTTGGGACGCTCTGCAGCCTGCAGACCAAGGCAAATCCCGTAAAGGGACAGCAGCAAGAAAAACACCTTAAGGTAGCGGCCAATCTCCGAGTGCCCATCCAAGAAATACCTTTGGGCGCCCGGAGATCGCCCGCTACCCATTGCCAATTCATCTATCATCCTAATATATATGTTCCCCCTTTTTAGCCGCTGCATGAGCTTCACGCGTATCGAGCCGAATCCCCGGATCGTTCTGTTCGTGCATCCAGTGATCGAGCTCGCGGCTCAAAGTGGCCTTGATTTTTGAGCAGCGGGGATCGCCAGCCAAATCCACAATTTCGTACGGGTCTTCCGAAGTTCGATAGAGTTGTTCCGCAGGGCGCTTCATATACCGTTTCACAATGCGTTCCGCTTCCTCAGTCTGGCCGCTCTCATACATCCAAGTACTCCAGTAAGGATTATTGAGGGCCCCATCCCCACGCGTACCCATGAGGTGCTTTTCGATGTAGATATCATCCGGACTCAGATTCCGAATGTAGCGAAACTCCCCATTGGTAATCGTGCGGATCGGGTAAGCGGGACCTTCCGGGATGTTGTTGTGAATCCCATAGGCAAAGTCCCGATGCGGTTTCGTCTCGTCCATGAGCGCCTCGCGAAAACTGGTTCCATCAAATTCGAAGGCGCCCGGATCCCCTCCCGCCAGATCGACCAGTGTTGGGGCGAAATCAGCATACTGTACGATGGCGTCCGTTCGCTTTCCCGCCGGAACGCGTCCTGGCCAGCGGGCGATGAGAGCGGTATGGACCCCATTGTCCCAGTTGGTCCACTTACAGCCGGGAAACTGAGATCCTTGCTCCGAAGTGAAAAGGACCAGCGTGTCCTTCGCCTTTCCCGTTTCATTAAGCGTATCCATGATCTCACCTACCTGCTGATCCATATAAGTGATCTCAGCCAAATATCGAGCAAAGGCGTCCCGTGTCACTTCCGTATCCACTAAATAAGGAGGCAAGTCTATCTGATTATCCGGATACTGGGAGCGGTCTCCCATAACCCAAGGTACATGAGGCTCAACCAAAGCGACTACGAGGCAGAAGGGTTCGTCACCCTCCTTCGCCATAAAGCGTTTGATGGCGCTGAGGTCATGGGCCTGAGTAGGAGTTCGCACACAACTCGGGTCAAAGCCTTCCACCTTTTTAAACGGAAAGGCGGACTTCGGCGTCACATGGACCTTTCCGGAAAGCCCTACGCGATAGCCGAGCGAACCTAGGTGATGTGGGAGGCTTTTCGTGTCAGGCCGGCTTCCCGAGTGATTCCAAGCCGCTCCATTTCGCATCGGATGCTGGCCCGTGTACATTTCGGAACGGCAAGGCTGGCACATCGCTTCGCTGAGATAAGCGTGATTGAAAAGGAGGCCCTCGCCGGCGAGCTGGTCGATGTGCGGTGTCTTGGCGTTTTTGCCTCCGTAGAGGGGAAGATCGTTGTGCGTGCAGTCGTCAGCGATCACGATCAAGACATTCGGCTGCTCAGCCGCATTGAGCAAAACATGCGTTAAGGAAAGGGTCAGAATCGAGCACAGCGCGCGCGTCGCTCGGGAAATGAGTAGGGTATTCATAACTGGGGAAACGCTGAACGAATTATAATTCAGCAATGGGACAAGATATTTCCACAGACTCTCCTCAACTGGAAGTCTTTTCAGTTGCTTCAAGACTATCAATTTCACCAACGGTCGTTGATCGCTTTCATTTTTAGATTTCCACCCACCTTCTTAAGTCTAATTCATTAAACAACGGTTTGAGTACGACAGGCTTCTCATTGATCCTGAGCTTTGTCGAATGGACCGCCTGCTTACACAAGCAAGATGCCTATGCTACGCTTGATTTTCAAACCGTTGCCCAGTTCGATTTATTTCATTGCGGCAAAACGACCTTCACGGCACACATTGGACATGCCCGACAAGGACGCGCTATGGATTTCCAATCACGCCGAACTTAGATTAACGGCTACTCCGGTCCTTTACCATTGCGAGCCCATCTGGAGCTGGAAAACCAGTTCCCTGTCCGATCATGCCATTTGGGGCATTCTCGACGGGTCGGGCACACTGACGCACAACGGCGCAAGTTATAGTTTGAACCCGGGAATCTGCTTTCTTTTCAGTCCAAATGACCAAATCGAAGCAGAACAAAATCTACTGGATCCCCTTTCACTATTTGTGGCTCGATTTGAAATACTGAATACTGAAGGCGAGACCATGCCTGCACAAGAGCTCACGGTACCCACAGGTCCGATCCAAACGTCCAACCCCACCACTCTCAGAGCGATAGCTAATCTGGCTCTCGCGTGGGACGCAGAAAATGATATTGAAAAACGGATACAAGATCACGCTCTCCGCATGCTGTTACTCCTGATTGCGGATGCGTCGAGTGCATCTTATGATGAGCGGATCGCCCAAGCCTCCTCACTTATCGATTCAGACCTCGCTAGAAAATGGACCTTGGAAGAGATTAGCTCCAAATCCGGACTCTCGCCCTCACAGTTCAGTCGCCTATTCACCAAGCACTTTGGAGAACCACCTATTCAGAACCTCATTCACCGCCGCATGAAAGAGGCCAAGCGGCTGGTACTTGAAACGAGCCTCTCAATCGGAGAAATCTGCGCGGCAGTCGGCTACGAGAACCAAAGCTTTTTCGAGAGGCAATTTCTCAAGCATGTCGGGTTCGATGCCGAAGCGATGAGACGCAACCGGGCGATTTGAGGTCGGTTTGTCTTTCGCGTTAAGGTAGCGGGTGATCTCCGAAAAGTAGAACAGGCAGGATGCCTGTTCTACTTTTTGTGGGCACTCGGAGATCGCCCGCTACCCGATGCGGCAACCTGTCCACCAAGAGGAACTTAAATTGTCGAGTCTAGGGCTAGAGTTGCCTATAAGTGACCACAACCGTCTTGAACACTTGTTGAAGCGATTTTCCGCTGATGCTTATTTGACACTCCTAATTCGGATGCCTATAGCCACGGTCGATGCAAAAAAGCGCAGTACTGCTAGTAAATCTGGGATCCCCCAATTCAACTTCCGTTTCAGACGTTCGCTCATACTTGAGAGAGTTTTTGTCCGACGATCGGGTTCTCGACACCGCAAAGCCTATCCAGCAGTTTGTTCTCAACTGCTTCATACTGCCCACACGTCCCAAACGATCGGCCGAAGCCTATGAGAAAGTTTGGACGGATCAGGGGTCCCCCTTGATCGTTACGAGCAAAAACGTGCAAGCTTTGCTGCAGGAGCGAATTGACGATCACGTCGAGCTGGCCATGCGCTACGGCAGTCCGTCAATCCCTTCCGCCATCAGCAACCTGAAGGCAAAGGGTATCAATAAACTGCTCCTAGTCCCTCTCTACCCCCATTACGCCATGTCGAGTTATGAGACCGTCGTGGTTAGAGTCATGGAGGAAATTGCAGCGCAAATGCCCGATATTGAAGTAGAGATCGTTCAACCCTTCTACAACGATCCCGACTACATCGAGGCGCTCTATCAGTCCGCTAAACCCTACTTGGAGACCGAATTTGACCATCTGCTCTTTTCCTACCACGGAATACCCGCTCGACACTTGTCCAAAGCAGACTCTTCAAAGGGCCACTGCCGGATCGTCAAAGACTGCTGCTCCGTTTGCAGCCCTGCCCACGCCACTTGCTACAAAGCCCAAACCCTGGCAACCACCAACGCCTTCGTTGCTAGAGCGGGCCTCACCCCTGAACAGTACTCGATTTCCTTCCAATCCAGACTGGGACGCGAGCCCTGGCTGGAACCCTACACTGACTTCGTAATTCCCGAACTCGTGGAAAAGGGGAAGAAACGCATACTCGTCATGATGCCCGCTTTTGTTTCGGACTGCCTCGAGACCCTCGAAGAAATAGCGATGGAGGGTAAAGAGCAATTTCTGGAAGCCGGGGGTGAGTCATTTGTCGCCATCCCTTGCTTGAATGAGCACCCTGCCTGGATTGACTTTCTGGCGAAACGAGCCAGAGCCAGCGCTGCCGCGTAAGAGGAGCTACCATTAGAGCATTTTTCCTTTGGCGATTCGCAAAGGTAGGGCGAGAGCGTCCCCGCTCTGCCGCATAAGTCGATCCAGTCTCTGCGGCTCGCCGGACCGTCGAGCCCTACCTTTACCCCAAAGTTTCTCGCACCGTAGGGCGCCTCTTAGGCAAATCTACTTGAAGGCAATACCAGCCGTAGCGATTGCGGGCGAGATACGATATCAATTTCGCTTTCACACCGGAAGATCTCTCCATCGACGTGAAAGAACGTGGGATGGCTTAGCTTGATTCGCATGGACTCCTCACAAAACGCCTCAACTTTTTTACTGGCGTAGATTGATTTGGAGAACATTCGCCAGATCAAAACTAAAGCCCCAAAAAAACCGGGATATTGAATGACGACGCAATTGAATTTCCCGTCTTTCAAAGAGGCATCGGGAGCTATGTAGGCATTATTTCCATACTGGGAAGAATTGGCGATTGCGATTAAATAGGCATCGACATTTCTGGCTTCGCCATCTCGCTCGAGCGTATACCCAGAGGAACGATAGTAAAACAACGTACCCCACCCTTCTTTCAAGTACCTCAAAAACCCGCGACCTTTGGATTCGTTAAAACGGTTTCCAATTTCCGCGTCCAGACCAATGCCCATAACATTGAAAAACGGATGTCCATTTGCCTCCGCCGTGTCGATACTGACAACTCGTTCACCGACAGAAATCTCGAGCGCTTCTTCAAAACGCAACGGAAGGTTCAGATGGCGGGCCAGCCCATTGCCAGAACCCATGGGAACTAGACCCAATGGCACCTGCGTGCCAACCAGTACTTTCGCGATTTCGTTCAAGGTGCCGTCACCGCCCACGCTTACAATTCGTTCCACACCCTGCTCAAGAGCCTGCCGTGCAATTTCTGACGCGTGACCGGCTCGCTCCGTCAAAACAGCCCGAGCGTTCAATCCCTTTTTTCGGATGAATGCATCAACCTTTTCCTTTCGAACTGGGCCCTTTCCCCGCTTCCCGGAATTGGGGTTGATAATAAATACGATCTCAGGCTCCATGATCTTCTTGGCTATACGACCTTCGCGTACCTTTTTCTATCACCCTTTTTCACGGTCGTCAGCGATTGCTGAAAGTCTTCGACCACTCGGCTCCAGCTAACATTCAGGGCCGTTTCTCGAGCGGCATCACGGATCTTCGCCAGCTCATCTAGCTTCAGGTTCATGAGTTTCACCGTTTGACTCTGAAATTCCTCCGATTCGCCAAAGGGTACCAAGTAGCCATTCACACCCGTCTCTATCAATTCGCGTCCAGCGGCATAGTCATAAGCAACGACCGCGAGTCCAGATGACATTGCTTCAGTCACCACATTGCCGAATGTCTCCGTTACACTGGGAAACAGAAACACGTCGCTTGATGCATAGTGCCGGGCAAGGTCTTCCCCTTTTCTCATGCCAGCGAAAACGATGTCCGGATACAATCGCTCCAATCGTTTTTTCTCGGGCCCATCGCCAACGATCACCATCAAAATATTCGACCGCTTCTCCCTCGCCAACAGATATGACTGGACTGCAAGATCAATATTTTTCTCGCTAGCCACACGTCCTACATAGGTGAATACGCATTCGTTTTCTTTCGCACCCCATTCAGATCTCAGTTGAGGATCTCGTCGTTCCGGCGAAAAAAGCGCTGTATCCACTCCCCTTGACAGAACTCCCATATTCTTAAAGCCAAGGCTCTTCAGCTCATTCGCCATCTGCCTGGTTGGAGCCAAAGTACAGCCACATGAGTTGTGGGCTATACGGAGAAACACCAAAATGAAATCCCGGATCAACCCGATGTTGTAATGCCCCGTATATTGGTGGAAATTCGTATGATACGTTGAGGAAGCGGGGATCCTCAACATGCTAGCCGCCCACAAAGCAGTCAGACCTAGAGGACCTTCGGTAGCGACATGAATAATATCGGGAGGGTTGCGGCTCCATTCTCGCAGCAAGCGGTACGCGCTTGGCTGACCCATCCTCAGTCCATCATACCCAGGCAATGGGATTCCCGCCACGAGGAATTCGCTTAACCCACCCCCAAGACGATCGAGATGTTTACGTTCTCCCTTTTGAGTCGGCCTTAATACCTGAACTTCGAATCCCCTGAGGCTCAACCCTTCCGCCAGGCGCCCCAATGTCATCGAAACCCCATTAACTTCGGGCGGAAAGGTTTCCGTCACGAGCGCCAGTTTCATGGGGAAACGAAATCTCTGAGGATCTACTGCGGGATCGGCGGCAATCCCAATGCTGCGGGATCGGGCCCTAGCACCTTTAACAGTTCCACTTCAAAAATGAGCGCGGAAGCCGGAGGGACTCCGGGTGTTCCTTGGTCGCCGTACCCGAGCTTGGCTGGTACGAATAGCTTCACCTTACCTCCTTCACCGATCAGCTGAAGCCCTTGGGTCCAGCCAGGAATAACCGAATTCAAGACGAACTCCGAAGGCTCATTCCGCTTGTAAGAGCTGTCAAATTCAACCCCATCGAGAAACGTACCCACATAATGGCAACTCACCCGATCATTCTTCCCCGGCTTTCTGTCATTCCCTTTTTCAATGATTTGAAAATAAAGACCCGTGGCAAGCGACTGGTAACCGGGTTGCCCCACAATCGAATCGAAAAACTCGAGCTCCTCGGCCTGGTTTCGTTTCATTTGGTTCACCCGTACAGACTCCTCCCGCTCGACAAAGTAATTCTGCATCGGATCCAGCGACTTTGATAGATCCGTCGGAGGATCCTCCCGATTGACGTACCGTTTCATCCCTCGCGAAATAGCGTCTACTTCGGCATCCGTGATCTCAAGACCGCCTAAGTTAAATCTCTCCGACAAGAGGAAACCCCAAGTCTCGAGTAACTCCATCGAAGTGAATTCGGCAACCTCCTCCTGCAATACTTCGTCAGGCGATTGACCTGTCAGACTAAAACTGGTGGAAAAGATTGCTAGGAAAGCGATTTGCTTCTTCATAAATGACTCGTTTTCAAAAAGATACCTCTCATAAAGACGAATGGACAGGAACCTTGTCAAGGACCAGACCCAATACGTTGAAAAGCAAGGACTAGCGAAAAAAGATGAATTGTAAACGACCAAAACGAGACGCGAACACATGAACAACGAAACCTTCTGGATCAGCGATGACGGAGTCATAACTACCGCCAAAGAGAAAAAGGAATCGAATTTGCTCGAACTCACAATCACCTTTCGGCTCAAAGATAAGGCGGAAATCGAGATCGCGCGCAGCCGACTGAAAAAGATCCAATTCAGCGAACGGAGCTCGCTTGCGCGTATCGGTCTAGAGATCATTGCGACTCGCCCTCCAAGATTGAATCGAGATCGCCTCATCCTGGACTGTGAAGCATTTCTGTACGACTCCTCGTTCCCATGCGCGCCGTACTACAAAGAGCTGCTGGAGCCCGGGACACAGGCCGGACGCCTCTTTTACGCCCCCGAAAGTCAGAAACTCTCTTCGGATGAAATCTGGAAGGCTCTGGAATCAAACCTGATCAAATTGCCCGACACAACATCGATTGACCGGTTTGGCCGGGTCTTTCTAACTCCTCACAAGGTCCGCTACACACTTCCAAAAACCGTTTCCAAACGCGACCACATATTGCTCACGGAAGGATACTATCCGCGGTCCTTTCTCGACAAAACGCAAATTCGCAAAGACATCGAGGTTGTCGACGTTCCGCCAAATTCAGGCCTCTTGACCAGTTGCTCCGTGTACCTGAAAGATCACTACGTGGTGCTGAATCGCGGAGATGGAAACTTCGGCCTTCACTCTGGGGCGGTTCTCCTCGATCCTGTAAAAACCAGCGGCTCCAACATAATCCTCGAAATCTACAACCAAAGTGACCAGCCGGTAATCAATCCCGTCGTCTCGATTGAGGTCTACCACTCCCCCACATTCGATAAGAAGCAAAAGGAGGCCCTGCAAACCCAGAGCGAGAAGATGTATACCAATCTAACTACGGTGTACCGGCAGCTGGACGAAAACCCGAAGGCCCATTTTTCCGGCGTTCGCCCCACCACTCGAGTTTCCGTTAGCGGCCAAAGCGCCCTAACCGAGAACCAAAGTCTTTTAATCCACACCTCAGGCGATATTGACAAGTCGCTCCTTCGGGTCGGCACGGCCAAGCATTTCGGGTACCAGACCGTCAATCAGGCAATTCGTAAAGGCGATGCGAAAGCGGATACACTTGTACTCGACTTTTTCCCCAGCCTCACGGAGCACATCGAAATCCTAGCCCGGATACAGCGACTCAACCTGAGCCGGATTGTATTTCGGAAAGCCACTCCCATGCAGGACTTCTTTCTATCCAGCGATGCCCATAGCCGACTCGAAACCTACGAGCAACTGGGTTTGAAGGTGTATTGGTACAATTCGTATCTGAACGAGATTTTTATTCATACCTACAAGAATGGTCATGGCTATTTTATTAAAGAAGCCAATATTGATCGCTTTCTGGCCTGTACGATACTTGCATTCTACGGATCCGCCTTGGAAATGAGCGCAGAAGAAGTTCGCAAAATCACGATTCTGGTGGAGCGGATGACAGATTTTTTCGGCCCAAATGTTGGCATTCTGACAGGAGGTGGCGAGGGAGTCATGGGACTGGCATCAGATGTCGGCCGTTCCAATAATTGTCTTACCGGCGCTGCTTATTTGGAACTAGAGGCTCAACCACCCAAAGTAGGAGTAGACTTCTTCAACTCCTTTCAGGAAAAGAACCGGCACAATCGCCAGAAATGGTTTCAAGTCGCTGACTTCTGTATTTTCAATTTAGGGGGCGCAGGAACCATGGAAGAAATTGGGATTGAACTATGCAACTTGAAGCTGGGGATCCGACCCCGAGCTCCCTACGTTTTCTTTCATCCGGAGTATTTCAAGAGCCTCCAGGACCAGTTCAGCCTGATGGTGCGAAAAGAGCGAATGCCAGCATGGATCGAGGACTATCTTCTGTTCTCTGACAATCCCGACGAGATCGTCGATTTCTACCGAAAGCGTTTGCAGGTGCTGTAGGGAGAACAGGTTACAAGGTCTACATTCGACGGCACGATTACCTCCAATAGCGAATGCAGAATTGATGCCGTCATCTTTTCGTTGCCTTCCCGTTTTTAGCGCTTTCTAAATCTTTTTGAATGTCAGACCAATCCTCCCTCACCGTACTTGTCGTTGGCTCCGGCGGACGCGAACACACTCTCGTAAATGCTTGCGTAAACAGTCCGCTCGTAAAACGGACCCTTGCTGCGCCGGGGAACCCGGGTATGGCTACGATTTGCGAGTGCAAACCCGTCGCCGCTGACAATATAGATGGGCTGGTCGAACTTGCGGAGAGTGAGAGCGTAGATTTTGTCGTCGTCGGACCCGAGGTTCCGCTTTGCTTAGGACTGGTGGATCGCCTGAACGACAAGGGTATCCTCGCCTATGGCCCTAAGGCGGACGGGGCCCGATTTGAAGGCAGTAAAACTTACACCAAAGAGCTGCTGCTCAAATACAATATTCCGACGGGCGCTGCAGCCAATTTCACTGAATCCGATGCCGCTGTTCAATATCTAGATACCGCCAGCTTCCCCATTGTCGTGAAGGCTGATGGGCTCGCAGCGGGTAAAGGCGTAGTCATCGCCGAGGATTTCGAAACTGCCAAAAAGGCTGTAGTTGACATGATTGACGGCGGCGCTTTTGGAGAGAGCGGAAAGTCCGTTCTTATCGAAGAGTGCCTCGTTGGTGAAGAAACATCAATCCACGCCATTGTATCCGGAAAAGACTACGTCATTCTGCCTACAAGCCAAGACCACAAGCAAGTTTACGAGGGCGATGTCGGCCCCAATACCGGTGGAATGGGGGCTTATTCTCCAGCCGATTTGATAGACAATGCGATGATGCAACGCATTGAAACCGAAATCGTCAAACCCAGTGTCGACGGGATTGCGGCTGAAGGAATAGACTTTCGCGGAACCCTTTTCATCGGCCTGATGATGACCGCTACTGGCCCCAAAGTGCTGGAGTACAACACCCGATTTGGAGATCCTGAAACTCAAGTGCTGATCACTCGCCTGGAGACTGACCCAGTCGAAATCATGCTGGCGGCCGCCAAGGGCAAGCTGGGAGAGATCAACGTGAAAGTGAAAGACGAATACGCCATGGTTGTCGTCCTTGCCGCAGAGGGCTACCCCAATAGCTACCCGAAAGGTGACCCAATTTCTTTCCCTGATTCGGTGGGAGACAACCAATTTATATTCCACGCGGGAACAAAAGCCGACGAGTCGGGAAACATTGTTACAAACGGAGGTCGAGTTCTCGGAGTTACCGCTCTAGGAGCCAATCTTCGCGAAGCTCGCGACAAAGCCTACGAGCTATGCGATAGAGTTGACTACATGTCCAAATACTTGCGACGTGATATCGGAGCCAAAGAACTAGCGCGAACTGACTGATTCCTCCGCAGAGCGACAGTCCCTTTGAAAACGGGAATCGACTATCGGTCTTCTTGACCGAGTGGCGAGACCTTACGGTTGCAATTGGAAAAGGAAGAACTCGTATTTTTTGACCGCACAAAACTTTTCTGCGTCGATTAATACTCTTTGCGACAGCGCTTTCTCGTACTTGCTGCGACCAAACCACTTAACAATCTTCCAGAGGAAAGGGTTCCGTTCGCGAAACTTCTCGGTCAAAATGTCCGCGCCCAGCAAAATCTTTTCTGCCCAATCATCGGCAATTTCAAGGGTCTTGCGAATGTCCGGTGTGATATCCCTGCGACTGACAATTTCAAAGGCGCTTTCTTCTGCCTTTTTCAGAAACTCATTATAGTCGTGCCCGCTCTTGGACAATTCACCCGCATTCTGATCTAGGACAAAATAGTCGCAAACCATTAAATAGCCCTTTGGGTTCAAGGCCTGTTGAGCCACTTCAAATACCTTGTCCAGGGGAATATACTGGCAAGACTCACTCATAATGATGAGATCGTATCCACCTTCCAATTGCGAATCTTCGAATTTTGTGAAATGGAAAGGAGCTTCCACTTTTTCCGCAAAGACCTTCTTCTGATTGATGTCGGGTGAAAGCCCTTCGACCTCATACCCTTGAGCTTTCAAATGCAGGCAAAGTTCCCCCGTACCACAACCCACATCAAGTACCCGGCGGGTTCCTTCAGGAATACTATCGATCAGAAAATCTTCATAACGCTTCTGAGCTGCCTTGAGCGCTTCCATCGTCAGCTCGTCATCCGGCAACCACATTCCGTAATGGAGCCGCTCTAGCCCGAGGGCATCACGATAAAAGCGCAAGGCCCGATCATTTTTTGCTTTTTCAGTAGTGGGAGCTGAGGAACTCATAGTCGAGGGGTAAGGAAAACCGTTTTCATTTGAGGTGATCGCAACCCAACTATCAGATAAAATATTGTAAAGAGAAAACGCTATCCCGCGATTCCTCGGTGTATACCCTTTTTCCTAGGCTCAACTGCAACATTACCGCTTGATTTCGACGCTCGGTCTTATTGCTATCGAGCCAAGAAATGGCAGAATCGAATTATACCGAATCGAGCATTAAATCCTTAAGCCCGCGTGAGCACATCCGGCTCAGGCCGGGAATGTACATCGGGAAACTGGGAAATGGAGCATCCGCTGACGACGGGATTTACGTGTTGTTGAAGGAAATCATCGACAACTCGATCGACGAGCATTCGAGCGGGCACGGAAAGCGAATCGACATAACGGTTGGTGATGAGGTAGTGGCGGTCAGGGACTTTGGACGTGGAATCCCCCTCGGCAAAGTGGTAGACTGTGTTTCCAAGATCAATACAGGCGCCAAATACGATAGTGAAACTTTCCAAAAGAGCGTAGGACTGAACGGCGTCGGCACCAAAGCGGTCAATGCCTTGTCCAGCTATTTTCTCGCCGAGTCCTATCGGGACTCGAAAATGAAACAGGCGATCTTTTCCCAAGGCGAATTGGAATCCGAAAGTCGCCAAATCAAGACCGCCGAGAAAGATGGCACCTACGTCGAGTTCACCCCCGACAAAGCGATATTCAAATCATTTGAATATCGTCTCGATTTCGTCGAGACAATGCTCTGGAACTACGCCTATCTGAACACGGGCCTGACCCTTTCCCTCAATGGAAAGACTTTTCGATCCGAGAACGGACTCAAGGATCTTCTCGAGAACAATCTCACCGGCGACATCCTTTATCCGATTATCCATCTCAAGGGAGAGGATATCGAGGTAGCCATGACGCATGGCACCCACTACGGCGAAGATTACTTTTCTTTCGTCAACGGGCAGCATACTACGATGGGAGGCACCCACCAAGCCGCTTTCCGTGAAGCAATCGTCAAAACCATTCGAGAGTTCTTCAAAAAGGACTACGATGCTTCAGACATCCGGACATCGATCGTATCCTCGATATCGCTACGTGTGCAGGAACCCGTTTTCGAGAGCCAGACGAAGACCAAGTTAGGCTCCCAGAATATGGGTCCTAAGAGCCCAACGATTCGTAATTTCGTCAACAATTTCATTAAAAAGGAACTGGATCTCCATCTACACCAATTTCCAGAAACGGCTAAAGCGATTCAAGAAAAGATCGTAGCCAGCGAAAAGGAGCGGAAAGAACTTTCCGGGATTCGAAAGCTCGCCCGAGAAAAGGCCAAGAAGGTCAATCTCCACAACAAGAAGCTTCGAGACTGTCGGGCCCACTTTAATACCAAACACAAACAGGCAAATGATTCGACGCTCTTTATTGTTGAGGGCGACTCTGCGGGGGGGTCGATCACAAAGACGCGGGACGTCAATACTCAGGCAGTATTCAGCCTTAAAGGAAAACCGCTCAACGCCTTTGGACTAAGCAAAAAAATCGTCTACCAGAATGACGAGTTCAATTGCCTCCAAAGCGCCTTGGATATTGAGGATGGTCTCGATACCCTGCGTTACAACAAGGTTGTAATCGCGACGGATGCCGACGTTGATGGCATGCATATCCGTCTCCTGCTTCTCACCTTTTTTCTACAGTTCTTTCCCGACCTCGTCCGACAAGGACACCTCTATATTCTTCAGACCCCCCTATTCCGAGTGCGTACTAAAAAGAAGACAGAATATTGCTACACTGAGGCGCAAAAAAACCGTGCCGTGGAAAAGCTGGGGAAAGGGGTCGAGATTACTCGATTCAAAGGTCTTGGAGAAGCATCCCCAGAAGAATTCGCCACATTCATCGGCCCGAAAATCAAACTGGATCCCGTCACCATGAGTCAGCTCCACAACATCGACGAACTCCTCTCTTTCTACATGGGGAAGAACACTCCTGAACGACAGGGATTCATCATAGAGAACCTTCAGGTCGAGAAAGACCTAATTGAAGTCGCCTCTTAATCAATGCGGCATTCCACAAAATGAGCCCTCGAAAAAAGAACAAAGGCAACCAGCAAGAGTCCTTCGATTTCGAAGAAAGCAAAGATGAAAACGTGCCTGAAAAAGTGAATCTAGGCGAGGCTGGTAATGGCAAAGCTCCTCTCGCCCAGTCTTACCAGAACTGGTTCCTTGAATACGCTTCTTACGTCATTCTTGACCGTGCCGTTCCTGCTCTCGAAGACGGGCTCAAACCGGTTCAGCGTCGGATCCTTCATGCGCTTAAAGAGCTAGATGACGGCCGGTACAACAAAGTGGCAAACGTCATCGGGCACTCCATGCGGTACCACCCACATGGGGACTCGAGCATCTATTCTGCTATGGTAGGGATGGGCCAGCGGAATCTATTAATCGATACACAAGGGAATTGGGGTAACACGCTAACGGGCGATGGAGCGGCCGCTGCCCGGTACATCGAAGCACGCCTCTCGCCCTTCGCGAGAGAAGTTGTCTTCAATCCCAAGACAACCGTTTGGCAGGCATCCTACGATGGGCGCAATAAGGAGCCCGTAAACTTGCCGGTCAAATTTCCACTCCTTCTCGCCGAAGGATGCGAAGGCATTGCTGTCGGTCTAGCCTGCAAGATCCTGCCACATAATTTTATCGAAATTCTTGAAGCTTCCATCGCCTATCTCCGGAAAGAGGAATTCGAGCTGTATCCAGATTTCGCTACCGGCGGAGTTATGGATGCGTCGAATTACAATGACGGAGTTCGTGGAGGCAGAATCCTGGTTCGGGCAGTCTTCGATATTCGGAGCAAATACCAGATCGCAATCACCGAGATTCCCTACGGAGTCACAACATCATCGCTCATCGACTCGATCCTTTTAGCCAACAGCAAAGGGAAGGTGAAGATCAAGAAAATCGAAGACAACACCTCTGAAAACGCCGAGATCGTCATTACCCTTCCCACCGGTGCAGATGCAAGCGCAACGATTGACGCCCTCTACGTCTTCTCTGACTGCCAAGTTTCAGTTTCGCCAAACTCATGTTCCATCGCTAATGACCAGCCCACATTCATCGGTGTCAGTGAAATCCTTAGGCAGTCAACTGATAGAATTCGAGGACTCCTTAAAAAGGAACTCGAGATCAAGCTGGGAGAACTCGAGGAGAAATGGCACTTCGACTCTCTCGAGCGTATCTTTATAGAGGAGCGGATCTACCGGCGTATTGAAGAATGTGAGACCTGGGAGTCTGTTATCGAAGAGATTCATATCGGCTTAAAGCCTTTCAAGAAACTACTTAAACGAGAGGTGACCGACGACGACGTTGCCCGTTTAACGGAAATTCGAATCAAGCGCATCTCGAAATACAATTCGTTTAAGGCCAACGAAGTCATCAAAACCACCGAAAAGGAAATTCGAGCAACCAAGCGGTCGCTGCGCAAACTGACTGAGTTCACCATATCCTATCTTCAAGGTCTCATCGACAAGTATGGTAAAGGACGCGAGCGCCGCACGCGTATCGACAGCTTTGTCACGATCAAGGCCACAGAAGTGGCACTTCCAACCGAGAAGCTCTACGTCAATCGGGAAGACGGCTTTATCGGAACTGGTCTCAAAAGAGACGAGTTCGTGGAAGAGTGCACTCAACTCGATGACATTATTTGCTTTTGTGGAGATGGCACTTTCCGCGTCTCACGGGTGGCCGACAAAGTCTACATGGGACAAGACATTATCCATGTCGCCGTTTGGAAAAAAGGTGATGAAGAAACGATCTACGACATGGTCTATCGAGATGGATCTAGAGGTGATTCCTACGTAAAACGATTCATGGTCAGCGGTGTCACCCGAGACAAAGTCTATGATTTGACCAAGGGGAACAAAGGATCGAAAGTCCACTATTTCAGAGCTAATTTGGATGGCGCCACCCGTCCGATCATCGTTCGACTTACGCAAACATCAAAAGCGCGTACTAAGGAATTCGAATACGATTTTGGAGAGCTTGCGATCAAAGGTCGCGGATCAAACGGGAATCGGCTGACCAAGTACGCGATCAAGTCAGTTCGCTCTCTTTTCGATACCGAAATGAAACGTCGCTAGGGCGTTTATTGCGAACTCTCGCGGGACACAACTGTCCCTCGCGCTACCCCAAAATCAGTCGCTTTAAAAATATTTGCGCGATAAAGGCGAACTTCACCTTTCTTTAACTGTCATAGGACTAACGAGTTTGGCAATCCTGCCGATTAAAGAAGTGGCCCACAAGCCCTCGCTCGGCAACTACAGAAAGGAGGAACCATGACAACGTGCATAGACACGCATCTAACAATCAAAGACCTTGAATCCTACATCAAGGATCAGTTGGAGGACTCTCGCTACTCAGGGATCAAAGTAGATCCGATTCTTGACATCATACTGCACTGTCAAAGACGACTAGCCAACGGCGATTATATGCCGCGAGTCGTTTCGGAAGCCATGGTCTGCCTCGATGAATATTTGCTGGACTATGCGGGTTTTGAAACCTGCGTTCTCTAGAACAGGGAAGCTCAGACGCTTGCCTAGCGTCACCTGCAACGTTCTAACCCCAGCTCAATTCCGACTGGTGTTCGTTTAACCAGCGCTCGTACGCTTTGTATCGAGGACAGGCTTCGCGCACAAGTCTCCAAAACAGGTGAGAATGATTCATCTCCCGCAAATGCATGAGTTCGTGTATCACGATATAGTCTGACACCTCGGGAGGGGTCATCACGAGTCGCCAGTTCAGGGAAATGCGGCCGGTTGAAGAACAGGAGCCCCAACGGGTTTTCTGATTGCGGATACTGACCCCTGAATGCTTCAAGTCGAATTTTTGCGCCAAGCTGGCGACTCTTTCAGGGAGCTCCGCCTTGGCGAGCGATTGCAATTTCTTCCCGAGAGGTCTTGCTAAATCGATATCTTCGTCTGCAATAAACAACACTTCCTCGGAAAATCGCAAAACAGGACGCCCCCAATCTTTGGATACTTTCAGCTCGACTCGTTTACCCCGAAACCAAATCCAGTCTCCATTCCGCAGGGGATTCCTTTCTTTTCGACTCGCGGCCAGTCGCTGCTGCTCTCGAAGCCATGCGGTATGCTCTCGAGCAAAAGCGACCGCCCCTTTCCGACTTCCCCTCTTCGGAATCGTGACCACAATATTTCCCTCCGCATCAACCCTCGCAATATAGCGCTTCGCGTTGTGGCGAGGCACTAGCATAATCTCGTCCACCGCAATTGGCTGATTTGACTGAATAACCTCACCGTCCATAGGAATTTCAATAGGATCTAGGCTCGACACATCTCAAGCAAGATCTAGGTTTCCCACTTGAAAAACTCAACTGTCCATCAAAGTACTATCACTTAACATGAAGACCATTCTCACTCTTTCCGCAAGCATTGCCGCCCTTTTGATTCTAGCGAGTTGCTCCAAACAAACTCCCGTAGAGACAACTTCCAGTACCGAGGACAACAGCGAGCTCGAGACCAGAGTTTCAGCGCTCGAGACAACGGTCGACCTAATGCTCGACAACCCGGAAATCGCTAAGATCAAAAAGATGTATCCGGACGCCTTGAGCACCGAATCCGGACTTCACTATACGGTTACTAAGGAGGGTACCGGCGATTCAACCCCGAAGGTGGGTGACTCTGTAACCGCGCATTACAAAGGCACCCTCCTAAACGGCGTCAAATTTGACAGCTCGTACGATCGAGGAGAGCCGTTTGTCTTTCAGGTGGGTCTCGGGCGCGTAATTAAAGGCTGGGATGAAGCATTCTTGGCCATGAAAAAAGGGGAAAAACGCACGCTGATCATCCCTTCAGATCTCGGGTACGGTTCGCGTGGAGCCGGAGGGTCTATCCCTGCAAACGCCACGCTGTTGTTCGACGTCGAACTCATCGACTTCGAGTAGACCTTTTCCGAGGGCAAGGAACTGCTTCCCGTCACCTCGGAAATCAAGGCAAAACAAAAAGAGCGCTTCCCGCTCTCCTCAACCTTCCTTAGTCGCAGCCGCAACCGCCACCACCGCCGCCGCCACAGCAGCCGCCCTGGTCCGCTTGGTGAACATGGCCATGCGAAATTTCCTCTTCCGTTGCCGGCCTCTTCTCCACCACTTCGACATCGAAGAACAAGTCCTGTCCCGCCAATGGATGATTCGCATCTAGCTTAACATCGTCGCCATCCACTTCAACCACTTGCACTATGGGAGCATGTTGGTCGCCGCCGGCTTGAAAAAAGTCGCCTACCTTCACTTCGTCAGCCGGAAGGGCCGCCTTAGAAACGACGTTTATCTGAGATTCATCGCGAAATCCGTAGCCCTTCTCTGGGCGCACAATCACCTCGCTCGTTTCCCCTTCCGACATATTCGCAAGACTCTCCTCAAGCCCTTCGATAATCGCTCCCGATCCTTCGAGAAACGACAATGGGCTCTCTGGATTCGAACGGTCGAGCACCTCGCCCGCCTTGTTTTTTAATGTATAGTGAAATCCGATCACGTTCTGAGACATTCCCGCGTTATCGAGGCTTTCTTCAGGAAATGCAATCTTCATGTAAAACAGAAGGCTAATTCGGGGTCATCCAACGCGAAGAACGCAGCAGACCGAAAACCTTAATCTCGAACTCGAGCAACGTTCTTGCGCCAGCCCTGCATCTTCGATTTCCGATCCTCAGAATTCGAAGCCGGTTCAAATCTACGACTCTCGGACCATCCTTCCTCTAGCTCCTCCTTTGAGCCCCAGAAGCCAACGGCCAATCCCGCCAAATAGGCCGCCCCCAAGGCCGTTGTTTCAGCGATCCGGGCACAACGCACGGGAACACCCAGCAAGTCAGCTTGGGTTTGCATGAGAATTCCATTTGCTGAGGCGCCTCCGTCCGCTTGCAATGTTTCCAGTTTTCGACCGGAGTCTTCTTCCATCACTGATGCTACGTCTGCGACCTGGAAGGCGATTCCCTCCAACGCCGCGCGGGCGATGTGAGCCCGTGAGCTTCCCCGTGTCAGGCCCATTATCGCCCCTCTCGCATGCGGATCCCAATAAGGGGCTCCCAATCCCGAAAACGCAGGAATAATCGTGACGCCCCCAGAATCTTCGACTGCGGCGGCAAGCGATTCCACCTCGGCTGCTGAATCGATGATCTTGAGCTCGTCACGCAACCATTGAATCAAAGCTCCTCCGATGAACACACTTCCCTCTAACGCATACTCCGTAACGCCTCCGATCCTCCAAGCAACTGTAGATAGTAGCTTGTTCGCAGAATAAACTGGCTCTGTTCCCACATTCATGAGCAAAAAGCAGCCCGTTCCGTACGTATTCTTAACCATACCTGGACTGAAACAGACTTGCCCAAACAAGGCGGCCTGCTGATCACCGGCGATTCCGGAAATCGGAATCGACTGAACCGTCACGCTGGAGGACGACTCCGCTAAAGATCCACTCGAATCAACAATATCAGGTAAAGCCGATCGAGGAACTTGAAATAGATCCAGAAGCTCTTGATCCCAGTCTAGCGTCTCGAGATTCATTAAGAGTGTGCGACTGGCATTGGATACGTCGGTGATATGGGCCTTTCCGCCTGAGAGATTCCAAATGAGCCAAGTATCAATGGTACCAATCGCCAGTTGACCCGCCTTCGCTAATTCAATCGCCTCTGGGTGCTTCTCCATCAGCCATTTGATTTTGGTCGCGGAAAAATAGGGGTCCAAAAGCAGCCCCGTCTTCTTCTGTATCCAGGATTCTCGATCTTCTCGCTTCAGTTGATCGCAGTCGTCAGCCGTACGACGATCCTGCCAAACGATGGCGTTCGCGACTGGCTTGCCCGAACGCTTGTCCCATAGAACAATGGTTTCTCGCTGGTTTGTAATGCCAATAGCTGCAATATCCGACCATGAGGCGGAAGCGGATGCCAACGCATCTTCAACAGATTTCAGCTGAGTTTCCCAAATGGCCAAGGCATCATGCTCAACCCAACCGGGCTGGGGGAAAATCTGCTTAAACTCGTGCTGGCCGACACCGACTATCTTAGATTCTTTGTCAAAGAGGATGGCACGCGAACTCGTAGTTCCTTGATCGAGGGATAGGATATAACTCACTTCTAGAAATTAAGTGGTGGGTCCTTAAGGTTCAAGAAGAGAGATTTAATCCACCAACGAGCCTCTCAATTGATTTCCATCAGTCTACTGGGACAGTTCCTCTCCTCGGTCCGCCAGGCTAAAAAGGTTGGACACGGAAGACTGGCGAATACATTCCCTTTTCTCATGCCGTTCGCTACCATCAACCGCAGAATTCCTCCCATCTACTGACCCATGGAAAAACTTGTCACTTCGCAATTCAAGTTGGGAATCATCGCTGGTGGACAGCTTGGAAAAATGCTCTCACTCGCAGCGAGCAATTGGGATGTTAAAACCTACATCCTTGACAAGGATCTTCATTGTCCCGCAGCGCCCTGCAGTACAGAGGTCATCGTCGGAGACCCGCTAAACTTCGATGACGTCTATCAGTTCGGTCAGCGGGTTGACATGGTAACCTACGAATTGGAGGCGATAAACACTGATGCGCTCAAAAAACTGGTTCTCGAGGGCCGACCCGTATTGCCCGAACCAGAAGCGCTGGAAGTAATACAGGACAAGGGTCTCCAAAAGTCGTTCTTTTCCGATCACGCTATCCCCACTTCCAGCTATACGCTATTTACCAACAAGACCGAAATCGAAGAGGCAATAAACGCAGGGTCACTTTCGTACCCATTCGTACAGAAATTGAGAAAGGGTGGGTACGATGGACGAGGGGTTTCGATTATCAATTCTCAGGCAGACCTCGAGAAGGTTTTTGATGCTCCCTCAGTAGTGGAAGATCTCGTACCGATTCAAGCGGAAATATCCGTTATCGCGGCTCGTAATCCGCAAGGCGAGGTCAAATGTTTTCCCGTTGCGGAAATGGAGTTCAACGAGCAAGCCAATCTCGTCGAGCTGCTTGTCTGCCCGTCGCCGATCGATTCGAGCATCCAGGATGAAGCGGTCTCCATCGCCTCTCACGTCATAGACTCGCTAAAACTGACCGGACTGCTGGCTATCGAAATGTTTCTAGACACCAGCAATAAACTTTGGGTCAATGAAGTCGCTCCTCGTCCGCATAACAGCGGGCACCATACGATCGAAAGCATCGTCACCTCTCAATACGAGCAGCTCCTTCGGGCCATCTTTGGATTTCCGCTAGGAAGTACTCACATAAAGATGCCCTCTGCCATGATCAATCTTCTAGGAGAACCCGGAGTGGAAGGTCCTGTAAAATACGAGGGACTCTCGCAATGCCTGGAGGAAGAGGGAGTGAAAGTTCACCTCTACGGGAAAAAAACCACAAAGCCCTTTCGAAAAATGGGCCATATAACGATCCTTGCCCCGACCCTGGAAGAGGCGAAAGCGAAAGCGAAAACCGTTAAAAGCAAACTGAAAGTAACATCATGGAAGAGCCACTAGTAAGCATCATAATGGGTTCAGACTCCGATCTGAATGTAATGCAACCGGCCGCAGATATTCTGGAATCCTTCCGAATACCCTTCGAAATGACCATCGTGTCCGCCCACCGTACCCCTGACAGACTCTATTCGTATTCAAAGTCTGCCCACGAAAGGGGGATAAAAGTCATTATCGCCGGTGCTGGAGGAGCGGCTCACCTTCCGGGCATGGCGGCTGCAATTTCGCCGCTACCCGTTATCGGCGTACCGGTAAAGTCTTCGAATTCTATCGATGGCTGGGATTCCGTACTCTCAATCCTCCAAATGCCGGGTGGCGTTCCCGTAGCTACTGTAGCCCTAAACGGGGCGAAGAACGCGGGTCTTCTCGCGGTTCAAATCCTTTCCACTGCCAACGATGCGCTCCGCGACCTGCTCATTGAGTATAAAGAAGGACTCAGCGCAGAAGTTCATAGGAAATTGGAGAATTTCAATAAATAGTAGCCCCACCCAGCTTCCATGGCGGGCCCTGATGAAACGTCGACGGTTACTTAAAATCGAAGCGAACCGATGAGGGTAGTTCCGCCAAGAAATGCTGAATGGCGTTGGATGCTTGCCTTTTCAGAAGCATCGATTACCCATGAAAGGACAAATCTTAATGAGCTTATCTAATAGCGTTAGAAATTCGATCCTTTCAGCATTGCAGCCCACCCATAAATTCGGGTTGTCAGTGAACAAAACAAGATGCCTTTAAACCAATGCTATTAGCATTTATCGGCGCTGTCGCCTTCACCATCGGAGCCTCATTCTATTGCTCTTTGATGGAATCCCTAATCCTGAGCACAACCGTCGCCGAGATTGAAGGTTTGAAGAAAACCAGACCTCGCAAAGGCGCGAAACTCGAGCACTTGAAGATCGACCTTCCAAATACGATCTCTGCAATTCTCACTCTCAACACCATCGCCAATACTGCTGGTACCGCGGTAGTGGGAGGACTGGCAGTCATAATGTGGGGAAATGCCGTCATCGGGATTATCACGGGGGCAATGACTTTGGGAGTTCTTATTTTTTCCGAGATCATTCCAAAAAACCTCGGAGTTGTCTACCGGACACAGCTCCATCCATGGGTTGTGAACTCCCTCGTCGTATTGCGAATCTTGATGGCACCAGTCACCTATATGGCCAATGCCTCAATCAAGCTAGTAGTAAAAGGTGACATCGAAACTGATCCAGATGCAGATGAGAAAGAGATTATTCTCTTAGCGGAAAAGGGAGCAAAAGAAGGAAGCCTCACTTCGGATGAGTCTGACATGGTCACCAACGCCCTCAAACTTGACGAGGTACAGGTAAGTGAAATCATGACTCCCCGAGTCGTCGTCACCGCTTTGGAAAAGTCTCTTACAGTTGAGGAAGTCTTCAAGAAGACACCACACTTACACTTTGCCCGGATACCCGTCTTCGACGAAGAGCTCGACAACATCGTAGGTATCGTTCGGAGACGAGACTTGCTCACGCAAATAGCAGACGACAACGACGAGGTGAGACTCTCTGACATAATGGATGATGTTCGTTTCGTACCCGAAACCGTAACTGCCTATTCCGCGCTACAGTCTATGCTGAAGTCTCACCAGCAACTGCTGGCCGTGGTCGACGAGTTCGGATCACTTGCGGGTGTCGTTACCATGGAAGACATAATGGAGTCGATTCTAGGCAGAGAGATTTTTGAAAAGGATGACGTTGCTATCGACATGCGCGAGCTCGCACGGAATGAGAACAGTGAGGCGAATGATCCGCTCACCCACAAGGAATCCTAAGTACACCTGTCATGGAGCTTTTAAGGGTCTTCGCCTATCACGTACATCAGCCCCGTCCCTTTCTGATACAGTTCACGGAGACTTTTGGGATTCGATACTATGGTCTCGCTTATATTCTCGGATTCCTCGTGGGCGCCTGGCTATTGAGCCGTTACTACAAAAAAGGGCTGTCACCCTACAACTCGGAACAGCAAACGGATCTTTTTGTGGCACTCATTATCGGAGTGGTTGCTGGCGGTAGAGTTGGGTATTTTCTTTTTTACACTCCAGAACTCATTTTGTCCGAACCGTGGAAGGTTTTTTTCGTTTGGGAAGGAGGTATGGCCAGCCATGGCGGGTTCATCGGCGTCGCAGTCGCTACGCTGTACATCGCCCGGAAACACAAGCAGTCGTTTTGGCTAACTGCAGATCTCGTCTGCTCGCTGGCACCGGCAGGATTGCTTTTCGGCCGGATCGCCAACTACCTTAACGGAGAACTTTGGGGGAAAGTGACTGACGTTTCATGGGCCATTCTTTTCTCAACTGCCCCCGACGGAGGCACTCTGCCTCGCCATCCTTCGCAATTGTACGAGGCTGCTCTGGAGGGTCTGTTCATGCTACTGTATTCCCAATACCGTATCTGGAAAACCCCTACTCTAAAAAGGCATCCAGGATCGCTCGTGGGAGAATTTTTGCTGGTCTACTCCATTTTACGGGTCGTGGGAGAGCAGTTTAGAGAACCGGACGCCGCTCTCACACTCGGCCTCAGCCGAGGCACCACCCTCTCGATTCTTATGGGCCTAGCGGGGCTAGCTATCGCCATCAGCGCCCGTAAGCAAACCAGCCAATCGAGTAAAAAATCCTAAACGCGCTTTCAAAACCCGAGCCACAGGCGAAGCGCTAGATTCATCACCACGCTGGTGGCGAGGGCGGCTACGACATCGTCAATAACGACTCCAAATCCACCATAATAACGCTGTAGCTTCTTTATTCCCAAAGGCTTAAGAATATCGAAAAACCGGAAAACGAGGAACGTTCCCAAAAGCACAACGGCTCCGTGACCCTCGGCGATGAAAGGTTTGAGCCCAATAAAGCAAATGGGCATGGCTACGACTTCGTCAATAATCACCTCTCCAGGATCCACTTTCTTTAATCGCTTCTCCGCCTCCCCACATATTCCAACCGCAAAGTAGCAGCTTGCCACCATGAGGATGGCCCCAACAAAATTATTTGTCGGGTAAAAGAGCACCAGGTACAGTAGCACTCCCGCAGCCGAACCCCACGTCCCCGGAGCCTTAAAGTCGCCTAGACTTCCCAACGTTGCTGCCTTAAGAACAACGTGCGTCGGCCAATATCGAGCCCATCTCGGATTCCGCATCATAAAGCCTATTTATCGCCTTCCAGAAACACGAGCTCACCATACTTCTTGAAGTACTTGGCACCCGAATACAGCGTCATGAATACGCATAGTCCGAAAAGTATCAATCCTATCCAATTCAGAACTTCAGCAGTTTGCGTCGTCCACCCATCAACCTCAGAGCCGAAGTCTTTTCTGAAGACGGCCTCGAGCAGGAAAGCGCCTACTGCCAAGATTTGCGTAACCGTTTTCTGTTTACCTGAACTCTCGGCCGACACGACAACCCCTTTGGTCGCCGCCACCAAACGCATGCCTGTTATCATAAATTCTCTCCCGAGGATTAGCAGAACAAGGAAAATGTGCACTTGCCCAATATCCACGAGGGCAATCATCAAACCGAGCATTAGAATTTTATCGGTCAACGCATCCATGAGAATGCCAAAGTTCGACACGATCCCTTGCTTGCGAGCCACGTACCCATCTAGCCAGTCAGTCAATCCGGCGATCACGAACATTGCAAAAGCGCCGGTTGCCGCCCACATAAAGTCCTCCCGCATGAGCCACACAATCAGGAACATCAACGGGATCCGTGAAAGTGTCAGAATGTTAGGTAGATTCATGAAACCGCACTCAAAGCGCATCTATCAACAAAGTAAAGCTTCAGACACGTGGAATCGGGCAGATGTAAACATTTCGTTGCAAAAAGCTTACCTATAGATTCCCATTTGCACGGTTTATGAAAGTCTGTATTTACCCGGGCACCTTTGATCCCATTACACACGGCCATTTAGACGTTCTCGAGAGAGCGTGTCGCCTCTTTGACAGTGTGATCATTGCGATTGCCGAAAACCGTGACAAACAGCCGTTTTTCACCGCGGAAGAACGTCTCGACCTTGTAAACCAAAATCTCGAGAAGTTTCCAAAGGCCTCCGCCATGGTTTTTAGCGGTCTGCTCATCGATTTTGCCAAGACTCAAAACGCATCTGTCATTATTCGCGGACTAAGAGCCGTATCCGATTTCGAATTCGAGTTTCAAATGGCAAATATGAACCGGCACCTCGGACCTGGAATCGAGACGATTCTCGTAATGACCAAAGAGGGCTACAACTACACCAGCTCTACCTTGGTCAAGCAAGTGGCCGAGTACGGAGCAGACGTGAGCGAGTTTGTTCCGAGCAATGTGGTGGAAGCCCTCAAGGCAAAGCTAGGCTAGCATTTTGACGGCTTGCAACGCCACCGCAAGACTAGAGCAACCGTCCGACGAAAGGAATACCGGTAATGCCCTTCGTATCCTCATTGCATCTATACCCGATAAAGTCATGCCGCCCAGTTGACGTGAAATTGTTTTCGCTCGATCCACTCGGCCCTGTGGGCGACCGGAGATGGATGATCGTCGCGAACGATTCCTCGGGAACCTTTCTCAGTCAGCGAACCCATCCACGGCTCGCTTTAATCGATGTTAAAATCGTCAGTGGAGGGACGATTGAAATCAGTCTCCCGAATCGCGCACCCTTCCAATTCACCATTCAAGTCTCCTCTCCTACGCTCAAGACAGCAACCGTTTGGGGAAGCCAAGTCGTCGCCCAAGATGCAGGTGATGCGGCTTCTGTATAGCTCAGCCAATTCCTAGGTGAGGATGTGCGCCTCGTGGGAATCGATAACGACTACCAGAGGTTCATCAGAGGTTCTGACATTGATCAAACGAGCTTAGCCGATGGCTACCCCTTTCTAATTCTATCCAGACCTTCCCTCGATGACTTAAACGAACGCCTCGACTTCCCCGTCGAGATATCCCGTTTTCGTCCCAATATTGTTGTAGATGGCTGCGACCCCTACGAGGAGGATAGCTGGTCTCGTATCAAAATCGGCAATTGCCTGCTTAGAGCTTCTAGCCCCTGCACCCGATGCGTGATCACGACACTTGACCCTAATACTGGACAACAACAAGGGAAAGAGCCGCTGCGCACTTTAGCTCAATATCGGAAGACGGAACAAGGTGTCATTTTCGGACAAAACTTTACGAACGAGTCTAAATCAGGGCAAATTGAGATTGGTATGGAAATCCAGATTCTCTAGCTAGGAATTATCCCCGGCAAGGATCGACATCATTTCATCGTATACATGAGGATTCGCAGCCAGATTAGCGTATCCACGTATCTCGGGCAATTCATCCCTTTTGTTTTCGTCGAAAAAGCCATATTTGGCCCCCGCTTCAATCGCGATCAATTTTCCAGCGCTTAGGTCCCATGCTTTGAGATCCTCTTCGTAATAGCCATCTATACGCCCACATGCTACCCAGCAAAGATCAAACGCGCAAGAACCGGACCTCCTTATGTCTCTACATCTTTTCCGAATATCTCCTAGTCTTGCGACCAACCGGTCAATTCCCTCCCACCCGTGAGGAAATCCGGTTGCGACAAGCGAGTTTTCTAGGAGATCCGTATCACTCACGTGTATACATTTATCGTTTAAGAACGCCCCTTCATTCTTGATACTCACAAAAATCTCTCCAAGCGCGGGGCAATTCACAACCCCTACTTGAATCTGGCCATTCATACAAAAAGCGATCGAAATGCAAAACTGAAAGTGGCCTCGGGCATAACCGACCGTGCCGTCAATCGGATCGATAATCCAGGTTGGACTCACTAAATTTGGACGGGCCGCGGCTGCCCCTTCTGACTCTTCGGTCAAAAAGACGTGTTCGGGATAGGCTTCGCGAATCCCATCTCTAATCAAGTCACTCACTTCCAAGTCTGCGGAAGTGACTAATTCGACGCTCTGCTTACAGCTTTGCGTCAATCCACCATCGCGCATCTCCATAGCTCGATCACCGGCTTTGAGGGCAAGTTTTTTTGCGAAGTCCCGGATCTCTCGCAAATACTCTTTCGTTGGAGACGATTCTATCATGATGGCGATTTTAGCGATTCGAGGGTTTCCAAGAGAACGACAAAGACGTGAGCGAATTCTCCCAAATGAACGCCACTCAGTTCGATTAACTCTGCTTTTCCTTACTGGACGACTTCTTGCTAGGTGGAAGCAGTTTCAATATTTCCTGTTGCTGCAAATACCACTCCCTCAGAGAGCGGGAAAGCAGCGAGTCCTCGAACTCCTTGAAGTGACCGATATTGAGGGATTCCTCTACAGACTTTTTTAGTTCCTCGTGAAGCTTTTCCTTGGCCTCCTTCGACCAGGACGGAAAGGAACCTGTTTTGTCATTCAAGGCCTTCGCTGCGGCAATACGAGTCCCATGCTCATACTTGTAATCGATTACTTCGACAAACGCCTTGTCTACCTTTCCCCGAATACGAGCCTTTTCATTCTTAGCAGTTAAAACAGACCGAGCCAATTCGACTATTCTCGTTTCCAGTTTTGCCACTGCATCTTCATCGGTGAGTCCTCCCGTGGCCTTGTTTCCTAAATCACGAGGGGCCTTTTCAAGGTGAGTCAGTATGTTCAAAAGCACTGCCTCCTCCAACTCGGAAAACAATGCTTTACCTTGTTTCAGAATAACTGCCTTTTCCTCTTCCGTCCAAGTGTAGGTTTCGTCATCCAAACCAACAAAAGTTGAATACGTTTCCGCGTCTAGGAGCTCTTCCAGCTTCTTCGACATACCGCCTGCATCAATTTTTGGAGCGGACGTAACCGTTTCTGGCTCATCCTTAAGTTCCAACTTCAAATCTACCGGCAGGTAGGAGAATCCAATTCGATCGATTCCACCCAATTCCTTCAATTGCCTATTAAGATAATCCCAATGGGCCCGGTAACGCTCGTCCTCGTTTAACTCACCAATAAATTCGAATTCATTTTCAACTCGCCGAGACCGAGTATCTGATTTGTACCACGACAAGATTCCCTTGAACGCGGACCCGATGCGGGAGGCGTAGAATTTCACGCTCAAATTGACTGTCTCCAACGGCTGCCGATCGCGGGGATCCTGAGGCGCTCGAGCCCGTATGAATGTTTCGATGACACTATTCGGTAAATATCGGATCTGCCCTGAAACCTCTTGGTACTTCGCCAACAAGGGGTCTACTCCATAGTCGAAACGATTAACATCTCCAAAGACATTCGCATCCGGGTCTGTTCCGAACAACATTTTATCCTCTACGACTTCCTTGTCGTCATTGTACCCCCAGCGAATCGCTCCCTTGTCATGCGGTAATGGCTCCTCCTGCGTTTTCATTTTCCAGCCGATGAAGACGGCCGCCTTAAACTCCGTGTACTCCATACTGGAGCTGGAAGTCGTCCGGTCTGCATACTTCTCCAAGTCCTCTCCAGAAATATAATCCTTAATGAATTGATCGAGCTCCTTTGGACTTAGCGTTGCGTCAAGACTTCCGGCAAAATTGTGACGCAAACCCAAAACGTGCCCTATCTCATGAGCGGTGACCTCTCTTACATAGTCTTGAGAAAGCTTCAATACCGCTTCGTCCGTGAGCTCGGGATCTGCCAATAATTCCTCTAGTCCGGCAGAAAGCTGTTTGGCAAATTCAACCGGATCGATGCGACACACAGATCGAAACCCAAATAACGGATACTCCTCGCTATCATCTTCATCCGAATCTTCGGATTCATCAATAATCTCCACCATCGCCCGAATCAGAGCTCGCGCCCGCGCCTTGCCTCCGATGCCAAACACACTCGTCATAAATGCCTGTCCATGCATCGTTTGGCCTGTTCGGGGATCTAGCAGCGCATCTGCATAGGCAAATCCAGCGTTGTCCCAAGGAACCCACTGAACTACATTGTACTGAGCATTGGGCGCGGTGACTCCTTCAGGAGCCTTCCTAGCTTGAACAATATTCTCACCGAAAGCGCGATTCCAATAAAGAATCCCCTCCCTAACGGCTTCTTCGTATTCACTCGGAGTATTCGCGCTGTAGTGAAACACAATGGAATCCGAATCGTCGAACCTTCCCATTTTGACAGACTGTCGCCCGGTAGACAGTTCTAGGTGAGGCTGAGTTTCCCAAAAACGGGCATAACGTGTTTCGATCGGGTTCATTTCTTTCGCCTCGAAGTCACTTCGCTTGTAAGGGGCGATGAAATACCGTAGTTCTAGTCTTGTTTCCCGATTTTGGTCAGCTGCCCGATTTCGCGCCTGAACGGTCTGTCTTATTACCAGTCTGCCGTTTTCCGAAGAGACCCCAAACACTCTGGCCTGAGGCAGCTCCGCGGTTCTTTCCAGCACACTCGGGTCAAATCGCCGGCTATTGGAATACCAGCCCTGATACAAAAGACGGCGCATTCCTTGGTTGAAATCGATCACGACTTCGCTGTTGCTTTCAGATACAATTGGAAATGTGGCCAATAGTCGACGTGCAGGTAAGTCTTCCGTTACCACATGTCCTTGGGTCGACTCGTATAAGTCGACTCCATCATCGTAGCGCTCGAAAATAACGACCCTACCGAGAAGCCCTCTTCCCGTAACGGAGCCCGCCTGGGGAATGACTGAAGTCGACATCATGTACTCCTTGCCCATCGCCGCATTTGGAACCGCAACGTGGACATCCCCAGAAACTTTCAAGGCGGGTCCTGGAGACTGCCCTACCGTCTTAGCGCAACCACAGGCAGCAACTAGTAGAAGAGCAACATAGAGTCGTTTGGCAAAATTCATAACGTTCCACAGTGTTGTGGAGCTTTACTCAGAAATCACGAACAAAATCCGAGATGTTAGGACTTCACGAGTCCTCCTTGTTTGCGTACCTAGCCCCGAGACAGTGGGTTTCAATAAACCATGGTCGCCATTAACTGTATCCCATTAACTTATACGATTAGAAGTTCAGTGGAATGACACCCGATCGCTCACTAAAGAATTCCCACTACTTGCCCAACAATCGGTCCAGCTTTTCCCCAAGCTCTATGCAACTAAATGGCTTGTGAAAATATGCGGAGAACCCCTTCCGAAAACTATCCTGTCGATTAATTTTCATGCTCCCTGTCATCAATATCACTGGAGTTTCTTTTTCCTGCGACCTAATCACCCGCATCAAGTCGAATCCGGTACCATCTTCCAAATTATAGTCCGTCACCAAAGCGTCAAATTTCTCTTCCTCTTCTTCTACCAAAGCGAGCGCTTCCGCGACTGTCTCTGCCTCCGTGACCGAATACCCCCTCATCGTCAAAGCATGATCCATCATAGATCGAATCATCGGCTCGTCATCGACAACTAAAACTTTTTCCATTTTCCCCTCCTTTTTCAATTGGCAGCCGAATCAATTTGCTTCGCTGCTACCCATATATAACGAAGGCAATCTTCATTCGGTTTTACATTTAGACCCCGTTTTCCGCCAAAAGCTCCCTTTCACAAGATTCTGACGCACAACCGCCTATCCCGACATCGAATATTTGCGCCAACTCGCCCTACAAGAGCAAACAGAGCTAGTATCTCAATCTGTTCATCTTGAGTACTCCCTCTGGTTTAATGAAGTGAGCTACGCCACTTCAACGAGGGTAATCACAAAATTCAACCAAACCGATACCGTCGGTTCAGAGGGACCTCGAATCCGTACAAAAAAAGCGACTCCCTCATGGGAGTCGCTTGTAAATTGTCTTTGCTCTGAGCGTTGACTACATCATGCCGCCCATACCGCCCATACCGTGGTCATGACCACCACCTGCTGGGGCAGCTTCCTTCTCAGGAATATCGGTAATCATACACTCGGTAGTGAGAAGCAGACCAGAAATCGAAGCTGCATTCTGCAGTGCGGAACGTGTCACCTTGGTAGGGTCCACGACACCTGCTTTGAGCAGATCCTCGTATTTATCCGTGGCAACGTTGTATCCCATGTTACCTTCGCTCTCGTTGATTTCCTTAACGACAACAGATCCTTCCACTCCTGCATTTTGACAGAGCAAACGGATAGGTCCTGAAACGGCAGTCTTGATTATCTGAGCGCCGATTTTTTCGTCGCCTTTCAGCTTTAGCTCATCAATCGCTTTCGCAGCGCGAATAAGAGCAACCCCTCCACCAGGAACGATACCTTCTTCAACCGCGGCACGAGTCGCATGTAGCGCGTCTTCAACACGAGCTTTCTTCTCTTTCATTTCAGGCTCAGTTGCTGCGCCTACATTGATGACAGCGACGCCACCAGCAAGCTTAGCCAAACGTTCCTGAAGCTTCTCGCGATCGTAGTCAGAAGTGGTTTCGTCGATCTGGCGACGAATTTGCTTAACGCGACCTTGGATCTCGTTCGCTGCGCCTCCACCTTCGACCATAGTCGTGCTTTCCTTGTCGATCTTGACGCTCTTGGCCTGTCCGAGATCGCTGAGCTGAACGTTTTCGAGCTTGATACCCAAATCTTCGGTGATGCAACGTCCACCTGTCAGAATTGCGATGTCTTCAAGCATTGCTTTGCGGCGGTCACCAAAACCGGGAGCCTTAACCGCACAAACATTCAACGTTCCGCGAATCTTGTTAACCACGAGAGCGGCGAGCGCTTCACCTTCGATATCCTCAGCAATGAGGAGGAATGGCTTACCCGTTTTGGCAACTTCTTGAAGCAACGGAAGCAGGTCAGCTAACGCGCTGATCTTCTTTTCGTGAATCAAAATGTACGCATCTTCGAGAGACGCTTCCATCGACTCGCTGTCCGTCACGAAGTAAGGAGATAGGTAGCCCTTATCGAACTGCATCCCTTCAACCACATCGAGAGTCGTCTCAATTGACTTCGCCTCTTCAACTGTGATCGTTCCGTCTTTTCCGACTTTGTCCATCGCGTCAGCGATGATGTCGCCAATGGTCTCATCCCAGTTAGCAGAAACCGTAGCCACTTGCTTAACCTCTCCACGAGACTCAACCGCCTTGGAGATCTTGGACAGTTCTAGAACCGTTGCTTCGACTGCTTTGTCAATGCCACGCTTAAGATAAATTGGATTCGATCCTGCCGTTACGTTCTTAAGTCCCGCCCGGTAGATGCTCTCAGCTAATACCGTAGCCGTTGTGGTACCGTCACCAGCTGCGTCAGAAGTCTTAGAAGCGACTTCGCGCACCATCTGGGCACCCATGTTTTCGTAGGCATCAGGAAGCTCGATTTCCTTGGCTACCGTAACACCATCCTTAGTTACAGTTGGGGAACCGAATTTCTTGTCGATAACGACGTTGCGGCCTTTTGGCCCCAAGGTTACACTGACCGCTTTCGCGAGAGTTTCGACGCCCTTAAGGACGGCGTGACGAGCGGATTCATCAAATAGCAATTGTTTAGCCATTGTCTTTATTTTTTAGATACTATTGGTTAATTGGTTAATTAGTTTCTCTTAGGACTCAATGATTCCGAGGATATCATCTTCGCGAACCAAGAGGTAAGTTTCACCGTCAATCTTGACTTCAGTTCCACCATACTTGCTGGTAAGAACACGGTCGCCAACTTTCACGTTGAACGGGACAAGTTTTCCGTCACCGTCTTTAGCTCCGGTGCCAAGGGCGATCACTTCCGCCTCCTGTGGCTTTTCCTTGGCAGAGTCCGGAATGATGATACCACCACGAACTTGCTCGTCTTCATCAACGTGCTTAATCAGCACGCGATCTCCTAGAGGTTTTACTTTTACTGATGTTGATGCGCTCATATTGAGTTATTTCTTATGTTAGATTAGTTGTTTTAGATTGATATATTTATCACTGGGAAACGAGGCACTGTTTCGATTAATCGAACCCGTGCCTCGAAATTCATTTTTGGCTACTTCTTATCGTCGTCGTCAACGACTTCGAAATCCGCGTCCACGACATCCGCTGGTTTTGGCTCGCTTTTCGGAGCCTCACCATCCTCAGGAGGAGGACCACCCGCTGCGCCTGCCATGTCACTCATGTCAGGCATACCGCCTTCGGCTGCCGCCGCTTGATAGAGATCAGCACCGAGCTTGCTTAAGTCTTCCAACGCCTTTTTAATTTGATCAGGATCTTCCGACTCGAGGGCTTTTTTCGCGTCTGCAATTCCTGCTTCTATCGGGCCTTTCTTGTCGGCAGGCAACTTGTCCCCAGCCTCGCTCATAGTTTTCTCCATCTGGTAGATGGTACTATCAAGCTGGTTCCGGTTTTCTACACGCTCCTTAAGCTTTTTGTCCTCTTCCGCATGAAGCTCCGCGTCCTTGGTCATCTTTTCGATGTCATCTTCCGAAAGTCCACCGGACCCGGTGATCGTGATATGCTGGTCCTTGCCAGTACCCTTGTCTTTCGCTGAAACATTGAGAATGCCGTTCGCGTCGATATCAAAGGTCACCTCGATCTGAGGAGTGCCGCGAGGAGCTGGTGGGATCCCGTCCAAGTGGAAAGTCCCTAAAACCTTGTTATCCGTGGCCATCGGACGTTCCCCTTGGAGGACCTTGATCTCAACAGAAGGCTGGTTGTCTGCGTAAGTTGAAAATGTCTGCGACTTTTTAGCCGGAATCGTAGTATTGCGTGGTATCATCGCAGTCGATACACCACCGGCAGTCTCAATTCCCAGAGTCAATGGAGTAACGTCAAGCAGCAAAACATCGCGAACATCTCCCTTGAGAACCGCTCCCTGAATGCCTGCTCCAATAGCAACCACTTCGTCCGGATTCACACCTTGGTGAGGCTTCTTTCCAGCAAGTTCTTCCGCTATTTCGACAACCTTAGGCATGCGGGTCATTCCACCCACCAGAACAAGCTCGTTGATCTCCGATGCCGATAAGTCCGCATCGCTCAAACAGTTTTGGAAAGGCACGCGGCAGCGAGAAAACAAATCATCCGTAATCTGCTCTAATTTGGCTCGAGTCAATTGGATGTTGAGGTGCTTTGGTCCAGATGCATCTGCCGTTATAAAAGGTAGGTTTACATCGTAGGTGGTCGCAGATGACAGAGCAATCTTCGCCTTTTCACCTTCTTCTTTCAGGCGCTGTAGGGCCATCGGATCGCCTTTAAGGTCGATACCGTTTTCCTTTTTGAACTCATCGACCATCCAATCAATGATTGCTTGGTCCCAGTTGTCGCCACCCAACATGGTGTCGCCATTGGTCGCTTTCACTTCGAAAACGCCATCACCGATTTCCAGAATCGATACGTCAAAGGTTCCTCCACCCAAGTCGAAAACCGAAATTTTCTCGTCACTCTTCTTGTCGAGCCCGTAAGCCAATGAGGCCGCGGTTGGTTCGTTGATGATGCGGAGGACATCGAGCCCCGCAATCTTACCGGCGTCCTTCGTCGCCTGACGTTGGCTGTCGTTAAAGTAGGCCGGAACCGTGATTACCGCTTCGGTTATCGATTCACCCAAATAAGCTTCTGCGTCCGACTTAAGCTTCGCCAAAACGAAGGAGGCAATTTGCTGAGGAGCGAACTGCTCCGTCTTGTCACCCACTTGGCATTCTATAAAAGCGTCCCCGTTGTCAGCTTCGACAATCTTAAAGGGAATGCCCTCCGCTTCCGAGGCAACTTCAGCAAACTTACGACCAATCAGTCGTTTCGCCGAAAATATTGTGTTCTTTGGATTGGTAACTGCTTGGCGCTTGGCCGCTTGGCCGACTAGCCGTTCGCCAGCCTTGGTAAACGCAACGATCGAAGGAGTTGTGCGTGCGCCTTCCGCATTCGGCACAACGACTGGCTCATCGCCATCCATCACTGCCATGCAAGAATTAGTAGTACCTAAATCAATTCCGAGTACGCGTCCCATGAATTCTCTTCAGCAAAGCCCGTACCACAACTCATTTTGAAGCCTTTAGTTACTGATTTTCAATTACTTATATCTAATTGTCGATATTCCCACCTCGACTGAACTTGCCGACTTTCAGCCAAGATGTCTCACTTTTTGTCACACTTCACCTGAAATGGGACACTCAGAATGGCACACAATTACTGATAATACGCTTCTAGCGGAGGAGATGCGGACGCTTGCAAGCAAGTATTGCTACCACTTCTGTTAGAGACTTTGAGTTAATTACACTGGCTTCCGTCAGCCAACCTTTGCGGGCTGCATTGACTCCTGCCTCGACAAAGGCGAAATGTTCCGTCGAATGGGCGTCAGGATTAATACTAGTCAGTAGCCCCTTCTCTGCCGCTTTCCTCCAAAAGCGCCAGTCCATATCAAGTCGATAAGGGTTCGCGTTTAACTCGATGATCACTCCATTGGCAATCGCGGCGTCAATTACCTTGTGAGTATCTACCTTGTAAGCCTCACGCCTCAGGAGGAGCCGTCCCGACAAGTGACCAAGCATCGTCGTTGCCGGATTCTCAACTGCTTTAATGATCCTCGCCGTCATCTCCGCTTCCGATTGGGAAAAAGAAGAGTGAACCGAAGCCACAACGTAGTCCAACTTCATGAGGACATCTAAGTCTAGGTCGAGGGAACCATCTGGAAGGATGTCGCATTCATTTCCCGAGAAGACGTGGGTACGGAATTTGTTCGATGCATTGAGATCCTTAATACGGCTGATCTGGTTCAGGAGTCGCTCCTCATCCAATCCGTTTGCCTGAAAGCTCGCTTTCGAGTGATCCGCAACGCCCCAATATTCCCAGCCGAGATCCTGAGCCGCGGCGGTCATCTCCTCAAGAGTCGCACGACCATCGCTGGCCGTCGTGTGGTTATGAAACACGCCGCACAGCTGATCGACCTCCAACAGCGGTGGAAAGCCTTTCCCCTCCGCCGCCTCAATTTCTCCCAAACCCTCTCTCAGCTCAGGGGGTACAAACTTCAAATCGAGGAGCTTAAACAGATCCGATTCGCTTTCTGCCTCAAGACTGTCCTCGAAGGACTCGGCCTCAACCGGCTTCAACCCCCACTCGCTCAAACTGAGGCCGCGGGCAAGAGCTCTCTGCCTCATCTGAACGTTGTGATCTTTGGAACCCGTGAAATGATGCAAGGCGAAACAAAACTGCTTAAGAGGAACTACTCGGAGATCTGCCTGCAGGCCACTCTCAAAACGCACACTCGCCTTGGTTTCCCCTTTTGCGGTGACTTCCTTAATATGGCTTTGGGACACAAACCAATCCATGACGGGGCCCGGATTGGATGAAGCTACAATGAAATCCAGGTCACCAACGTGTTCACGCCTTCTTCGAAAACTACCGGCATGCGACGCCTTTTCCACATCTTCCAAAGCCAGCAATCCCTCTAAGATCGGTTCTGCAATTTCCCGAGCGCGCCACCACAAGTGCCGTTTCCCATAGGCCTCCCGATTCTTGATACCTTCGACGATTTTATCCTGAGATTTCTTCCCAAATCCCTTCAGTTCCGCTACTCGATTATCGTCACAGGCCTTCTGCAGTTCTTCAATCGAGGAAACACCGAGCGACTCGTGCAGGACCTTGATCTTTTTTGCGCCCAGCCCCGGTATCTCTAGCATGGATACTATACCTGGCTCAACTGAGGCCTTGAGCTTCTCGTAGAATTCGAGCTTCCCATCCGCGTGGAGCGTTTCTATTTTCTCGACCAACGCTTTACCAAAACCCTGAATATCTGCTAGCTTGCCCTCAGCGATTAGCTCATCCAAGTCTTCTTCAAGCGTCTCCAACTTCCGCGCTCCATTAGAATAAGCGCGAATTTTGAAAGGATTCTCACCCTTCAACTCCAACAAGGTAGCAATGTCGTTCAGCACATCTGCGATTTCCCTTTTTGTCATCCCGTCGACGTTAGTGGAGCACTTTAAAATAGCACGTTGAAAATTTCGAATTCATATCCCGAGTCAGGTAATGAACCACACCATCTTCTTCATTCGTTAACCTGCCTGAGTCGTTCCACAAGGGAATCCAACAGGATTTTACCTGCGTCGTTCCTCGGCAAAGCGCTTAGCCTCAACCAGGATTTCGGGAGCTTAAGCTTGGGCAAATGTCTCGCCAATCGGTCAAGCAATTCCTCCTCCGCCAAGTCCTTGTTCTTGGGCACGTACGCCACGCACAGTCTACTTCCCCATTCCGGGTCCTCAATACCAAACGCAACGACATCTTGGAGTAGATCCGATTCCCAAAAGGCTTTTTCGACTTCAATAAGACTAATATTCTCACCCCCAGAGATTATAACGCGATCCAGACGCCCATGAACGAATAACTCGCCACTGGGTCCCAACGTTCCCAAATCACTGGTTAAGTATCTCTCACCAGTCTTTTCGTCTTCACCATAATAACCCAAGAACAAGGAAGCAGACTTGATTAGAATACGCCCGACTTCAGGTCTAGACTCGACCCGCTGGTCTAGGGGAACGATTCCTAATTGAGCATGGGGCAGAGGAAAGCCCTGGCCCGACTTTCCCCGTAAAAATGAATCTGGCATCAAGGTCGCCACCATAGACGCAGTCTCCGTCATTCCATAAGTTGGCGCCAAATGCAGTTTGTGGGATCGACTCAATTCCAACAAGCCTTTCGAAATGGCTCCACCCCCTACGAAAATAGCTCGATAGTTTCTTAGAGCATCGATTCCTGACCCGCTCTTTAGCAATCGATGCAATTGCGTAGGCACTAGAGAGACAAAGCAGCCGCTCTTAGACTCTGCACTGAGCGATAAGTAGCTCTCGTGGAAATTCGATATCGATCCAAATACGATCTCCCCTCCGCTCACCATAGCGCGAACTAATTGCATGAATCCACTCACATGATACAATGGGAGAACACAATGGGTGCAAATGCGCTCCACTCCAAAGAAGTCTTGAAACGCTCTTACCGATGCTAACAAGGTTGCATCAGAATGGATAGCAAATCGGACCTTCCCTGAAGTTCCCCCAGTCGGAATCATCACTCGAAATCCACTCCCGAGATCATCGTCCCCCTTTTTATCGCATGTCTCCTTCGTTACTTCAATAGTTCCATCGCTCCTATTGCCGATGACCCACTGAGGGAGAGCAATTTTTCTGGCTATTTCATTCTCACTCTGACTCCAGCTTGGATTAAACAGAAATACGTCGGCTTTGCAACGAACCAATGCAGAGAACAAGGCACAAAAAGTCTGTGGGTCAGCGGTTTGGAGGGCGACGCTAAAACGGCTTTCTTTCGCCTCCTCACTCAGTTTATCCACAAGGGATTTCGCTTCTTCCCAAACGTCTTCCCATGTACCCAAGAATTGGGGTAAGAGGCGTTTATTAAAACCAAAATCAGCTAGTTTTTCTATATTCGACTCCACAACTCTTCGAGTTCTTCCAATGCAGGAAATCCATTCGGATTCAAATAAGGCCCGAGATCGGGCGAAATTCCTTCATCCGCAAACAAATCACCGACCCCAAAACCCAAAGCTCGTTTGAGCGGACCCGACTCGAGCGCAATCGCCAACGAATGCGACGTACCAATCTTAGTTTCCAAGGAGCTTGAAAAGACAATGGAACTGGTATCTCCCGTTTTCAGTTCAGCAACAAGCGATTCATAAGATCCCGCCAGCGAGGGTTTAACAACGAACAAACCCGGCCAATGTTCGTCTTTCCAGCGCTTCAAGTCATCCACCCGCACCACAGATTCATCCAAGGCGATGGGGGTAGGATAGTCGTTTGCCAGCTTGAGCATCGTCGCTTCCTCACCTTTCGACATCGGTTGCTCCAAGAATTCTACGGGTAGACCTTCCAATCCTTCGAGCCACGCTCTGGTCAACTTCAAATCAAAGCCCCCATTTGCATCGAGTCGCAAACGAATCGAACCCTCTGTCAATTCAACGACTTCCTCCAATGCCCGCCTCTCTAACGCGAAGTCCTTTTTACCAATCTTGAGTTTCAGGCACGAATAACCCTCCCCAGCTAGTTTTTCGATTCTCCCCCTATCTCCGATATCCGGCAAAAGTCCGGAAACTTCTTTCGGATCCGAGAACTCCGGCCAGAGCGGATCCCTCCCCATCATTGCTAGCGCTGTCTCCAGTCCAAATTGGAGGCAAGGATAGTCAATGAGCTCATTCGAGACTTTATCGTATTCAATTTTTCCCTCTAATTGAGAGCATGCCGCCAAGGCTGAGACCAGCGACTCCGAGCCAAACGACTCTATCGGGGCGATCTCCCCAAAGCCAATTTGCCCATCCTTATCTCGCAACCGAATAAGAATCCCTGCCCGCTTAGGCAAAGAGTCCGTTGCCGTCGAGTACGGATCGGCGAATGTTCTCCGATAAGCCCTGAACTCAAATTCAACCATGGGTTGCGACTCAATCCACCGGTTCGCTATTACGCCACCTTTTTTCATTCCATCACCGCAAAATACTTGATTCCCCAATTCAGTCTCTCTATGCCGCATTATGGCCAGTCCGAGCAAAGATATCTTTGACGAAAACCTGTTCTACAAAAGCGCTTCTGCGTTTTTCAATGAACATCAAGACACGGCGCTCACGTACGACGACGTTTCACTCGCCACCAACTACAGTGAGGTTCTCCCGCGGGACACAAAACTGGAAACGAGCCTGTCGGACAGAATCAAGCTAAACATCCCGATCATCTCGTCGGATATGGACACGGTCACCGAATACCGGATGGCAATTGCGATGGCTACCAGCGGCGGCATGGGAATCATCCACTACAACATGCCGTATCGGGAGCAAGTCTCTCAGGTAACAAGAGTAAAGTACCACATCAACGGTCTTCTTCCCAATCCTATAACGGTCCAGCCCGAGCAATACATCGGCGACGTAATCGAAATGATCGAAGAAAAGGGCTACAAGTTTCGCACGTTTCCCGTCACCGAAAAGGACGGTAAGCTCGTTGGCCTACTTGGCAGCCGCGTTGTCAAAGCTCGGTACGGGCATATAAAAGTGGCTGAAGCCATGGATCCCGCCTCGACGGTGCTGACTCTTCATGAGAACGATATCAAGCCGAATCCTATCGATGTAGCCGACAAATTTTTCAGCAAACACCTTGGCATCAACAAGCTTCTCGTTGTCGACGATGCCCATCACCTAAAAGGGCTCGTCAGTATTTCAGACATCGAGCGGATTAATGCAGAAAAGCAGAGCGTTCTAAAGCCCGCCCGCGATTCGGACTTCCGCCTGTTGGTAGGCGCCGCGATTTCTACCGTCTGGAAAGAAGACGGCTCGCTAGACAAAGATGCCATCCTTGAGCACGTCACCAATCTCTGTACCGAAAGAGTGGATGCAGTCGCTGTCTCTGCAGCGCACGGCCACAGCGCGGGCATCGGGCAAGTGGTCAAATTGCTGCGAAGCGAATTTCCAGACCTTACCATCATCGCCGGCAATGTAACCTCTGGTAGCGGCGTAGAGTACTTAGCCGACTGCGGAGCGGATGCGATCAAGGTCGGCCAAGGGCCAGGCTCCATTTGCACGACGCGAGTCGTGGCCGGCGTTGGCATTCCTCAACTCTCCGCCCTTTACAATGCTTCCCAGGGTGCAGAAAAGAAAGGCGTTCGTATAATCGCGGACGGGGGGATCACCAAGTCAGGCGATATCGTTAAAGCCATGACTCTTGCAGATTCGGTAATGCTCGGAGGACTCCTCGCCGGAAGCCGAGAGGCTCCCGGAGAAATTATCGAGATCAACAACAAGCTCTATAAGGAATATCGAGGGATGGGCAGCCTGAGCGCGATGAAAAAAGGCTCAGCTGCACGCTATGGGCACCTCAAGAAAGATACTGCGCGAAAACTGACCGCAGAAGGGATCGAGGGAATGAAAGAAGTTCGCGGATCTGTGTTGAATATTTTGGCAGAGATGTCGGGAGGGCTCCAGGCAGGGATGGGCTACAATGGCGCCAAGAACCTGGAAGAACTTAGAGACAAAGCCCGCTTCGTTAGGATTAGCTCGGCCGGAATGAAGGAGTCCGCTCCGCATGATGTGATCGAGGTAGCAAAACGCAGCTAGTTGCCGCTCTCCAGAAACGGAGCGATTGAAATCCCTCTAAACTTCAACCGGTCCTTGCGCCGGTCTCAACTATTCAGGTGTTAGTTCGGCAAAGGCTGGAAACGAGCTACCATCGGCGGCACCTTTTGCGGCTTGAAGAGATGACAGGATTTACGCACCCCCAAATCTAAAAACGACAATGGCACTCACAAAATTTAAGAGCAGATTAATAGCGGATTGCGGCATAAGCATGGGCGATGAGGGCAAGGGCCGCCTTATATCAGAAGTCATCGAAGAACTTCGCATCGACACAGGTGAAGCGTCGCCCGTGGACGTTGTCATCAAAATCAATGGGGGAGCCAATTCGGGACACACTGCCGGTGGTTTAAAACTCAATCTGCTTCCCGCAGGGGTTGTCGACCAATCGGTGAAATTCCTCGCGATCGGAGCAGGAGTCGTTGCGGATCCTCGCAAGTTCTTGTGGGAACTAAAACCGGTTGACGCGAATGGCTACCGGGTCACAGAGCGACTCGTCATCGATGAGCGAACCATGGTTTCGGATCTCACCCATCGACTACTCGATCTCGCATGGGAATGGTACCGAGTGAATCTAATAAATGAGGAACCCCGCGGAAGCACGGGAAGAGGGATTACACCATCCTACGTCGATGAAGTTAGCCAGTTCCAAATTTTCTACTGCGACTTTCTCTATGGCAAAAACCGCTATCATTCAAAGCTTTCCCAAAAGGCAATGCGCGCTTGCTCGACAATACAGCATGTTTGCCAGGTAACGGAGGAAGCATGGAATGGATTCTTCGATACACTCACTCAAGCCGAGATTCGAGCAAATGCCGATGCGATCGAAGCAGGCTTATTCGAGGAAAGGGACTTTGATTTCAGCCGCTTCAAGGGGGATGCCCCCTTTACGCTCAATCTTGATGAAGTAATCAATGTCTACTGGGGAGCAGGACAGTCACTGAAAGGCAACATTGCAGACGTACGAGAGATTGTCAGAAAAGCCGAGGGGTCCGGCAAGTACGTCATCGGCGAATACGGTCAGGCTTACTGGCTCGACAAGCGGCAAGGGTTTTCGCCCAACGTCTCGGCCTCGCACACCTACGCTCCAGAGTTCTTTAACTCCGCCTGTATTCCCGTTCAACCGCTACATGTTTTTGGAGTGGCAAAAGCTTATGACACCAAAGTAGGTACCCACGTTTTCATCACACAAGTAGACGAGCCCCACCCACTATTCGACCGGCTAAAACGACTTGAATTCGGAACCTCAACGGGACGTCAACGAATGGTGGGTTGGTACGATGCCGTGGAAAAAGCGGACACCTTGCGATACGGCGGATACGATGACCTCATGATCAACAAGATAGACGCTCTGGGTCATGACTCCAACTGGAAGGGCAACCTGAAGATCTGCATCGCCTACCAAGACGAAAACGGAAATCGCGTCAATAGAGTCCCGCGCGACGAGACTTTTAGAAGAACGCTCAAACCGGTCTATCAAGAATATGCTGGCTGGGATTCCGACATCTCGAAAGCTCGAACATTTGCGGAGCTGCCGCCTGAAGCGAAGGCCTACGTCGCAGGGATGGTTCGAAGTGTACTCGACTCTGCCTTTTTGGGCGAAGATTGGCCCCCTTCTCTACCTAATCTCCGCTATTTAGGGGTCGGTCCGATGCCGAGCCAGATCATTAAAGATATTCCAGATACGGTTTCCCTGCTAAAACACGATCGACCGATAGCCGCCACAGTTTGAATCCGTGGGGATTAGGATTGTTGATCGCGGCAGGTAATTCGCAGCAGACGATAAAGCGTCTCCAGCTTTGGCATGTCTTGACCGGCCTTTAAGCCCTGCCGTAGGGGCTCTCCCCAAATCGCCTCCACTTCCACGCTTCTGCCAGCGAGAAAGTCTAACAAGCTTGACGGACTGTATTCACCCATCGACTTCGTAATTTCGAATTGTCGCTCAACAAGTTTAGGATCGATGCTCAAACCCAAGGCGGAAGATGCTCCCAATAATTCTTCCATAAGACCTCGCGCCAATCGATTGAGTCCTTCGTCCGCAAGAATCAAATCAGTGGTGATTTTTCCCGCGACGATGGACAATCCATTGAATGGCACGTTCCAGAGCAGCTTTTCCCATCGCATCTGGTCAATTTTGGGGGAAATTCGACAATTTAGTCGTGCCCGATTCAGCATTTCACCGATTGTCTTCAACTTACTTGAACTCGCCTCACCCTCTTGTGAGAGGACGATGGACCCTAACAGGAAATTTTCCACAACACCTGGCTCAACTCTATTAAGGCAAATATAGCAGGTTCCGCAAAAGAGTGGATTGTCCGGGAAGTACTTTCTGAGAAACTCGATATTCCCAAGCCCATTTTGCAGACTCAGAATCGCCGTCTCCGGTGTGACAATGGGTCGAAGCAGTTCTGGCAGGAACCTGTTCGATACCGCTTTCACCGCCACAATCACTAGGTCCACCTTTCCGATATCCTCTGAGTTCCGATAAGCTTTTACATCGTTCAACTGAAAATGACTGTCACGAGCTCTAATTCTGATTCCATTTCGCCGTACCGCGTCATAGTCACTTCGTAAAAGATAGCGTATGTCTTCACCCGCCTTTTGGAGTCGACTTCCATAATATAGCCCAACGGCCCCAGAACCCACGACCGCGATTCTCATCGATTCTCAAGACCCGTTTTCGTGGTCCATAACCCGTAAATGCCTGCTACAAATCCCTTTTTGCTAGGTTTCTTCACAATTTCTCCAGCCCATTGCTGATTTCTGGGATATTCAGCAGAAATTCGAAGGTATGGAAGCGATATTATACCTAAATATGTAAAAAATCGGCCTTAACTCGCTTTTTGAGGCTCAAATTTAGAGGTCAAAGTGCCTAGAGGAGAGAGATATTCCAAATCAACAAGTCAGTGGCACAATTCTTCAATATCGAAACAGGTTCTCTAAATCTATTACTAGTATCTAATTTACAAACACTTACAAAATTCCAAATAAGTATTTGGCTCAACTCTCCAATCTCTGCTCCATCTTGATATTCTTCTGTCTCCAAATAGTCCAAATTTCTCCCTGAAAAACCGCGTCGACCATCTCTGATTCTACTTTTTACAATTCTCAATTGGCTGCTTTGTCACAATCAGGCAACACCGATGCCACTAAACCCCTTACTAGAGCGGAATTTACTTAGTTACTCTCAAGTTATTCACATCCAATCAGGAACACATGGAAACAAGGGCTTTTCAAAATCCATCTGCCGCTATTTTCAGCAGAATTCCGCATGGAAAGCTCAATATTCCCATGTCAAGAGAGCGACACTTCTGGATATGGAAATAAAGATTGAATTGGTTTGCCAAGCCACTGTCACTGGCAAATGCAGATTCTCCCAAACCACGATCTGAATGCCAAATAACACTAATTTACACGACCTGCAGGCGGTTCTCTTTGATATGGACGGTACCCTTGTGGATCATTTCGAGACCATCTATCGCTGCTACAAGTATGCTGCAGAGAAACTGGGGAAACCAGTTCCGACCTATGATGCGGTTAAAAGAGCGGTTGGAGGTTCAATGCCCGTAACCATTCGCAGTTTCTTCGCCGACACTGAATTGGAAGCGGCCATGAGGTTGTGGAAAGAAAAGTTCGACGAGATTCACCTGGAAGGCGTCGTTCTGCTACCAGGTGCGAGAGATCTGATTCAGGCCGTTACCCAGCACGGCATTAAAGCTGCGGTGTTTACCAACAAGAGCGGAGTGCATACGAGGAATATAATCGAATCGCTAGGCTTGTCCGATTCGTTTTCATTAATTCTCGGAGCCCACGATACCCATTACAGAAAACCTGAACCCGAACTATCGAATATTGCCCTCGATCGTCTCAACGCAAAGCCCGAACAGGCGATTTTGATCGGCGATTCGCCCTTTGATATTGAATCGGCTCATTGCGTCGGAATGACAAGCTACTGCGTTTCAACCGGCTCTCACTCCAGTCAAGAGTTAATCGATGCAGGAGCCGATAAAGTATTCGAGAGCTTGCAAGCAATTGCAGATAGTCATTTTAGTTAGTTTGTGCCTAAATCAGCCGCCAATGAAACCCTCAAGGGTGTACTCGAACGCATCAAGTATTCGAATGATGAAGACGGCTACTTGATTGCGGATCTTAGACCTGAAAACGCAAGGGATTCGGTCACGATCGTCGGCAAATTTCCGGGCGTGCAATGTGGCGAAACCTTAAAGGTTACGGGAAATTGGTCACGGCACCCTGCCCATGGTCCTCAATTCAAAGCAACTCGGTTTGAATCCGAACTTCCAGCCAGCATTTTTGGAATTCGCAAGTACCTTGGAAGCGGCCTCGTAAAGGGGATATCCAAAGGCCTAGCAGAGAGAATCGTCGACCGATTCGGCGAATCTACGCTTAAGGTTATCTCCGAAGAATCCGCCCGACTGCAAGAGGTGGATGGAATTGGAAAACAGAGAGCCAGGTCAATTAAAGAAGCTTGGGACGAGCAGAGCCATATCAGGGACCTTTCCCTTTTCCTCACTCCTTATGGGGTATCGCCGTCTCAAATACTTAAGATCTATAACGAATTTGGTTTTGTTGCAGCCGATCAAATCAAGGAAAACCCATATAAGCTTGCTCGAGAAATTCGAGGTATTGGCTTCAAAACCTGCGACCGCATCGCTATCAATATGGGGATTGGCAACGACAGTCCGCAGCGCGTGGATGCAGGCATAGAGTTTGTCATGCAAGAGCTGCAGGACGAAGGCAATACCGCATTTCCAGAGAACAAACTCATCGAGACCGCAGTCGAGAAATTGGAAATTGACAAAGCGGTAGCCAAAGCAGGACTGGAACGTGTATTTACCAATCGTATACTTTCTAAATTTGAGCTCGAGGGCTTACCCACCTACTGGCAGCTTCCGTTCAACCATCGAGCTGAGGAACAAATTGCCCAATCCGTTATCCGCATTCAGAGCCACCCTAGCTGCCTTCCTCCTATCAAATGCGAGAAAGCAGTTGAGTGGGCGCAAGATAAAGCCGGTTTTGAATTTGGAGAACGCCAAAGGGAAGCCATATCCATGGTATTGTCTCACAAACTCTCAATATTAACCGGTGGACCTGGAACCGGAAAAACAACGATTCTTCGTGCCGTTGTAAGTATCCTCAAAGCTAAGAAAGTCCGAGTGCTTCTGGCCGCCCCTACCGGGCGAGCCGCCCAACGCTTGTCCGAAACCACGGGAGCTTTCGGACAAACCATTCATCGTTTATTGAAGTTCGACCCCGCGGAAGGTTCTTTTACAGTCAATGAGTCGAAACCACTCAGTGCCGACTTCGTAATCGTTGACGAGGCGTCCATGTTGGATACACGACTTGCCGCTAGCCTTTTCCAAGCCATTCAAACGGATAGCCATCTGGTTCTTGTCGGAGACATAGACCAGCTTCCCTCTGTCGGAGCGGGAAACGTGCTCAAAGACCTGATCGGTTCAAATCGAATTCCTGTGACTCGCCTAGATCAAGTTTTTCGGCAAGCTGAGCGAAGCAGCATCGTACATTACGCCCACGCTATCAACCAAGGGCAGGTTTCAATACCTGCACCTGTAGAATCCGCTCTCGATCTCGTGGAAAATAAAGACTTCCAGTTCTTAGCCGCTTCAAACCAATCGGAGTGCGCCGAGAAGATCCTCGAGGTATTCACCCACTTCGTCAGAGGCACGCTAGGCTTAGATCCCATAAACGACGCCCAGACTCTGGCCCCCATGCATAGAGGAGAAGCGGGAGTTGGGAATTTGAACGCCCTCCTGCAAGCCTCCCTGAATTCCGAAACCGAGTCTATGCCTTTTGGTTTTTTAACGTACAAAAGGGGTGACAAGGTCATTCAAACTCGAAACAACTACGACAAGAGCATATTCAACGGTGATATCGGAATCATCAGATCCATCGATGGAATTAATGGAATTGTCGAGGTAGACTTTGACGGCAATGTAGTGGACTACGAAAAGCCGGACCTCATCGATCTATCGCTCGCCTATGCAGTGAGTATCCATAAGTCTCAAGGCAGTGAGTATCCTGTAGTTATCATACCCTTACTAAAAGCCCACTTCATGATGCTTCAACGAAACCTCATTTACACAGCTATAACACGCGGAAAGAAAAAAGTCGTAATCGTGGGAGACCCGGCAGCTTATGCCATGGCGGCAAACAAAGCAGATTCAAAGTCTCGATGCACCCTACTCAAGGAGAGACTCACCTTCTAACGAACCAGATTTCCTCAGGATTTCTTGAAAATTAGCGCCACGTTGGCGCCTCCGAAACCGCTGCTATTGCTCAGCGCAATATTGGGGGCCCCTGTTTCGGTCCTACGAATAACGTTCAAAGCCTCAAACTTAGGATCCAAATTTTCGATATGGGCGGAACCCGGAGTAAAGCCCTCCTTTAATGCAATACTGACGAGAACTGCTTCCAAGGCACTGGCAAGACTGAGCCCATGTCCTGTAATCGCTTTTGTACTACTAATTTTTGGGCTTAAGCGCTTGGACGAAAATATGGCATCCAAAGCTTTCCCTTCGCTAGCGTCCCCAATAAGCGTGGAGGTTGCGTGGGCATTCACATAGTCAATCTCACTTGCGGTGATCCCGGCCGTTCGGAAAGCATTCTCAATCGCTCTAACCAAGCCTACCCCTTCAGGATGCGAGATTGCGACATTGTGGCCATCGCTTGCCTGTCCCCATCCGAGCAACTCTGCGTAAGGCTTGACGCCCCTACGCCCAACTTCATCTTCACTTTCAAGAACAAGGACCGCTCCGCCTCCAGCGCTAACAAAGCCATTTCGCTTTTGGTCAAACGGACAGGACGCCCTCTCGGGTTCACTCTCTAAAGACAACGCCCTCATACCGGCAAAAGGCACGACACTTTCGTAGTTTACGTCCTCACCCGCAGCAACAAACATTCGATTTTGCCTTCCAGAAGCGATGTCATCAAAGGCATATCCCAGAGCGTGCCCGGAAGAGGCGCAGGCAGATGAAAACCCACACGAATTGCCCATAATCTTAAAGCAGGCAACCAGGTTGAAACTCAAGGTCCCGGAGATGGAAGAAACGATTCCAGTGGGAGAACAGCGCATGGGACCCACTTCCCTCATACGCTTCATGTTGTTGTAAACCATCCGCGTCGAACCCGCCGATGCGGTATAAATCCCAGTTTCGCTATTTGATACGTCTAAATCAGAAAGAGACGCATCTTCAATGGCCTGCTTCATTGCGCAATAGACGTAGACACCATGCGGCGCGAGACCACGTAATTCTTCTCTCCGGATCTTATATCGATCGGGATAGGTCCAATCTTCAAAGTCTAACGAATCAACTTCAAATCCTTTTGGAGCCGAAACCAGTTTCACCGCGTTCCGCGGATCGTCTTCAAAAGGGGGATACACAGGAAAGGAGCTAAATCCATGCTTAAGCGTTCTAAGGTTTTCAGAGACACTCCCAACGTCATTGCCGATGCCACTGATTACCCCAACCCCTGTTATGAATACTCGCTTTAGTTCCATCCGTAAGTAGCCTCACTTCATCTTCAGATCAAAAATAAAACAGGCCCAAGCGACAATGAAGTCCAGACTTTAAACAAAGCCCTCTCGTACGAGACAACCAGTCCGGTGTTCCAAAAAAACCGGGTCGGGGCAAAAGTCCCTTGGAACCTTGGGCTAACCTTTAATGGGTACCGTTACTTGAGTGAGCGTTGCCGTTCAATTCTGATGACGGGGTCGCTCCATTGCCCGAGCCGTTTGCCGTTAGCTCCAAAGGCTTGAACGCCAAAGTAATTTCCTCTGCGACAACCGCTTTTTCCCCATTTACCGTAATTTGCCCCGAAAACACCGCCAAGGGAGTTCTTGCCCGTTTCACTTTGACGCTTAGATCGAGTATGTCACCCGGTTTGCAAACCCGATGGCAACGGACGCCGTCCGCTCCGGTAAAGTAAACTTCTGTAGAATCAATGGCAGACTGAATTTCTTCTGGAGCCTTCTTTAATAACGAAAAGACGGCTAGCTGTCCTAAAGACTCTAGCATTATGGAAGCAGGAAATACGGGATTCCCTTTGAAGTGACCCTCAAGAAAGTGTTCTCGACCCGAAATTGTATACCGTCCAACCGCCTCTCGATCTGACAAGTTTACCTGCTCCAAAAACAAAAAGGGCTCTTGCTGGGGCATCACTGCCGCCACCTGCTCGATCGAATAGAACTCGCTCGTGTCTCCCTTTGAAATTCCCGTTAACTTCTCCTCGATGAACGATTTCAAATCACCAATCGATCTCAGGTTCATCAGCTCGTCATTTTTGATCGATACACCAAGCGACTCTTCCACCATCATGATGGCTTCTATCATGGTCAGCGAGTCCATCCCCAAATCTTCCATGAATTGGATTGAATCGTCGCCGCTTCTGAGCTTGCCCACTACTTCAGGATCAAGAAATCGCTCCACGATCCCCAAAACGATCACAGGTACAAGGGCACTGTCTTTCGTCGTTCGGTACTTCAAAGCGGCCTCCAACGTAGCCGAAGAGCACCGTTTTAAAGTCTCCCTCAGCAACGCTTCACTCCCGGAAGTTGGCGATCCTGCGATTTTTGCCTTAGTAATTGTCTGGTCTGACATCGTTACGGATAGCAAAGGTCTGTGTGACAGGTTTGTAAATCCTAAACATGGCTCTTTGAAATAGAATTTGGCCCAGCCACACCTAGCATTGGGGTATCGCGTTCATTCGGCACAAGGACGCAGTCCACCTAGGGTAGGGTCTACTCGCTAGACTGTTCTATTTAGGTCTTGTGAACCGTTTATCCCTTCAATTCCTTCCTAACCGGATGTTCCAATCCTCCTTCAATGGCGTATGAGTATCGCTTCCAATCCCCCCATTCTTGTCATTTCACACGAGTTTTTTCCAAAAAGAGGTGGAATCGCCACCTACACGGAAGAAATTGCGCGAGGGGCTGCCAGCAACGGACGCGAGATTGAAGTCTGGGCCCCGAAGTCTGAATCAATCAGAGACCAAAACTTCCCGTTCCTCGTACGAGAACTTGATTTGAAAGGATCGCAAGACGTGCTCTGCCAGCTGAAGCTTGCCCGAGAATGGCAAAGAAACCGTGACACAATTAGAAAGTCGATCGTCCACTTGACCGATCCAGGACCCATTCTAGCGACGCGCTACATCCAGTTTTTCAGATCCTTAAAGCCCCACCGACTCGTACTCACCTTTCATGGTTCGGAAATCATCCGATTTGCAGGGAAGCCCTTCACTAAGGCATTGATAAACAAAATCATACAGAGGTGCGACCGCATTCATGTATTGTCCAAATATTCAAGATCCCTCCTTGAGCGATACTTTCCCGAATCGAAACCCAAAACACTTGTCATCCCGGGAGCCCTCAAGTCCGACTTTGGCATCCCAAAAACCAAGGAATGCAAAGTCACCAGCTCTCTCATCATACTAACAGTGGGACGTCTCCATCCCCGAAAAGGACAAGCCGATACAATCGATGCGCTCTCTGCGCTACCTGAATCGACACGTCGGACAATCGAATTCTGGATCGTCGGTTCGGGGGGCAAGTTTGGATATCGTGATGAGCTGAAGCGCAAAGCAAGCGAGGCGGGATTCCGAGTTAAGTTTTTTGGAAACATCTCTGATGAGAAGCTGCAAGAGCTCTACGCAAAGGCCGACATTTTCGCATTAACCAGCGTAAATTTCCGGAAAAGTGTCGAAGGGTATGGCCTTGTCTACTTGGAAGCCGCTGCTTACGGCCTTCCTATTGTCGCCAATCGCGTCGGGGGCGTTTCGGAAGCCGTGTCTCATATGAATAACGGCATTCTTGTGAAACCACATGATCAAGGTGCTTTGACAGCCGCCTTCAATCGGTTGATTCAAGATCCAGCTCTTCGCGAAGAAATGGGAAGTCACGGAAGGACTTGGTCCCAACGATTCAACTGGAATCAAATTGCCAATAAGCTCTACAACGATCTGGATGCGTAGTGCCAATTCCCAAATTCTCTAATACGCGCGGAGCCAAAACCCCTATCCAATGATCACCAGTGTATCCACGATTGAAGTTCGCTACTCGGAAACCGACATGATGGGAATTGTCTACCACGCGAGTTACCTCCCCTGGCTCGAGCTTGGAAGAACAAATCTTTTGAAAGAAAATGGCGTTTCCTATTCGTCGATTGAACAGTCCGGTTTTTTTCTCCCAGTAGTCGAAATCCAAATGAAGTATCGGCGTCCCGCCACGTATGACGATACCATTACCATAAAGACGACTATGAAAGAAAAGGCGTTCGCCAAAATCCGCCTAGACTACGAACTATATAAAAACGAGGAACTGATCGCAACTGGCTACAGCGTTCACGCTTTCACAAATAAGTCAGGACAACCAATCAAGGCCCCGCGGCAATTTACAGAAGCTTTGAATCAGGCTTTTTACGGATAACGGGCGCAGAGCCTAAACGGTCACTTGATTGAACCTTCATCAGCTGGTTAAAGCTCGCTTCTCTTCCCACCACGAATATTCCTCCAGTGTCGCTTCATCGTATTCTGATCGCCGCGACTCATCTAGAATCTTGCTAGCTCGCTCGCCAAAAAGGCGATATAAAGCCCACACGGCATGCGGCCTGACCATAACCTCCTCACATTGAGCGAGCGACCGCAATGCCATCTTCACTCGATTTAGCCAGTCTGGATCATCTACTTCGCCCCATTCCTTCGTCTCGCGCAAATTCCCCGCGACAATACACGCATTCCTCAGAAGTCCTCTCAATTTCAGTCTCTTAATTGGAGTCTTTCTAAAAACTGTACGAAACATTTCCCTATCCATATTAAGAATGTCCAGTAATCCCAGTTCCCCGATATCGTAGCGACTGCTCAACAAGAATTGTTTCCCGGACTTCGCAAATCGATTCCAGGGGCAGGCATCGAGACAAATGTCGCACCCAAATACTCGGCTCCCTATTCCTGGACGAATTTCTCTAGGAATAACGCCCTTGTTCTCGATCGTTTGATAGGAAATGCATCTATTGGCGTCCAGCAATCCCGGCTCTACAATCGCATCGGTAGGACAGGAGTCGATACAGCGCCGGCATTTCCCACACAGCAGCCCCATCTCGATATCGTAAGTAGAGTCACTGAGTCGTTTCTTCAGAGGCTGATCTGGCTCTATTTCAAGCTTGGTGATCAATGTAGCCAGCAGAAGCCAATTTCCATGAGTTTTGGAGATCAGCATCCCATTCTTCCCTTGCCAGCCCATACCGGAAGCTGCTGCCCAGCCCCTTTCCATCACAGGACCGGTATCTACATAGTAGCGATACTCACTTGAACGAAGCTCATGGCGTTCCTCCAGCAATGCTCCCACTTTTTTCAACCCCTTCAAGACAGTGTCGTGATAATCATCATACAAACAATATTTGCCCCAACGCTTTTGACTCCGTGCTTGTAGCTCACTCGGCAAGTAATTAACCCCAAGCATAATCACAGAACACGCATCTTGTAGCACCAACTGCGGGTCGAGGCGTTTCTCGATCGAGTTTTGCAGCCACTTCATATCTGCGTGGTATCCAAGCTCAATCCACTCCTTGAGCCGATTAGGGGCAATCGGGCTCAGATCAGTAAAGCGCACTTCATCAAAGCCAAGTTCCTCAAGTTCTCGCCTGAGATCTTCTTTCTCAGCTCCTCCTATCATGACTCTGTTGACCAGAATCGAGCTTCGCTTCGATAAATACGGATAACGTGGGAAGCAATATCAGAAATAGTGCGTCCATCCGTCAGAACTTCAGTACCCGCTTTTTTGTAAATCGGCTCCCGTTTACTCAGTAGTTCACGAATTCTGGACATCGGATCCTCAACATTCAGCAAAGGACGCTTCTTATTTCCCTTTATTCGCTCGTATACCGTCTCAGGCGACGCTAACAAGCAAACCACCGGACCCAACCTACGAATTTTCTTCAGCATTCCTGGCTGGGCGATAAGTCCGCCACCGCAAGACACGACACACGACTCTTTAGGGTGGCCGCTCTCAATGAAGGATTTCTCCAATCTACGAAAAAAGGCCTCACCCTCGGTATCGAAAATCTCTCTGATTTCCCGCCCCTCCTGTTCTTCGATTGCGCGATCGCTATCAAGGAACTGGTACTTTAGTCGCTCCGCAACCGATCTTCCAACCGCACTCTTGCCTGTCCCCATAAATCCGACTAGGTATAAATTTGGTTTTGCGTGATTACGATTGCTTGCCATGGGATTACGCCAACTTTTCGAGAAAGGCTTGTTTCTTTATATCACCTGGAAAGATAGTCTAGGCGATTTATTAAACGAAGAAAACCTTTATGGTCACCAATACAGGAGAATACGATTGCCTCATATTTGGAGGGGGGCTGGCAGGATCTGTTCTCGCATGGACCTTTACCGAGAAAGGGAAACGACCGCTGCTAATTGGCAACCCCGCAAAATCCCGATGCTCCCATGTGGCTGCAGGGCTCATCAATCCGATCGGCGGCAAACGGCTAAACCTAGTTTGGGATGCAGAAAGCCAGATTCCCTACGCTCGAAACTTCTACCTCCGACTCCAATCGAAGTTCGGTCGCCCATATTACACCGAACGAAGGATCGCCCGGATCTTTTCCGACGAAAAGGAGCCAAAACTGTGGGATGCGAAGAAAAACATAGTCGCGTACCAAAAATGGATCTCACCCCTCACTAGGGAAGATACTCCGGATGGTTGGAGCAATAAAGAGCTTTCTGGATTTACCATAATAGGGGGTGGGATAGTTAAGATTACCGAACTAATCGGAGACATACACGAGGAACTCAAACAAAGTGAAGCCCTCGAAAACACTGACTTTGAATACCAGGACATCGAGTTCCGTAATGATCGCGTGACCTGGAGAGGTTACAATGCTCCCATCGCAGTATTTGCGGAAGGCCATCTCGCTACAGATAATCCATGGTTCAATTTCGTTCCTTACCGGCCCGCCAAGGGAGTGATCGGGCGTATTAAGACCAGTGTTCAGCTATCGGATACCATTATCATTCAAGGGAAATTCCTCATTCCCAGGCAAGATGGGTCAGCGATCGTTGGAGCCACATACAACTGGGAGAACAGAAGTGACGAACCTGATACGAACGGAACAGCTGAAATCGAATCCTTCCTAAAAAAGCGCCTCGGCGACCAATGGAGTTGGTTGGAAATTTTAGCTGGCGTACGACCCACTATTCCGGGGGCCATACCTGCGGTTGGACCACACCCAGAACAACATAATCTTTTTTCCTTCAACGGATTCGGCAGCAAGGGCGCCACTCAAATTCCCATCCTCGCTGACGGACTATACAGATTCATCTGGGAAGGGAAGCTACTTCCCAATGAAATCTTGCCAGCTCGATTCAAAAAAGAGCCAATTCCTCACTCAAAACGCTGGATCGCGGTAGAGATCGCCCGTGATCGCGTATTGCGGCACCTTAAGCCGGGTGACATTGCCATCGACGCGACAACAGGGAACGGCCACGACACCCTCTGGCTGGCTCGAGCAGTTGGACCGACTGGGACGGTATACGCATTCGACATACAAGAGTGTGCCATCGATATCGCTAGAAACAAAGTCGACAACGAAGGTATCGAAGATCGAACTACATTTCTAAACACCTGCCATTCTCGAATGGCGAGCCAACTACCCTCAAACATCAAGGCTAAGGCAATCGTCTTCAACCTCGGTTACCTGCCCGAAGGAGACAAGTCGATCGTCACGAGAACTGACACAACCGTTTCAGCCTTAGACCAGTCCCTTACGCTTCTTCAACCCAATGGAATCATTAGTATCTTAATCTATCCTGGACATCAAGGTGGCACTCCAGAGGCTGACGGGATATTGAATTGGGCACAATCAATCGACGACAGCTCATATAAAACGGAATTCGTATCCAACCCCTCAGGAAATCCCAAATCTCCTCACCTCCTTTTTGTTCAAAAACGCGGCTAACTTCCATTTCCTATTCAAACAGCTCTTTCTGATCCGTGTTCTTCACCAAGTCCGGATGGAAAGGGGCGTAGCGTTTCCTCCAGTCATTCAGCTTTTTAATGTAGTACTTCGGGTCATACGGAGCTGTTTCTGCATCGAAAAACTCCACAGGATTAGCCCGTTGCCAATCTGCAGTTTGACCCTTTTCTTTAGGAGAAATATAGTAGGATATGCGGTCACCCATCCGGGCACTCTCTCCCAATTTCAACGCTACCTCTGCTGAAGCGCGTCTAGGCTTCCCTCCGGAATCGATCTTCTTTCTGTACGCTTCCGGATTCTGGCTCAAAATCTCGGATTTCGCTAGACTCTTGACTGGAAAATCACCCTTTTCGATTGCGGCCTCTATCTCTAGAGTGAGCTTTACTGGATCTTCCTCAGAAGCGCCTAATAAAAAACGAATCAGCTTTTGGGTGAGTGATCTTAAGAAAGGCTCCAGCCCTCGAGATCTCATTGCTGAGCCACGGATGATAACTTTGGTACCATCGTAGAGCGCGTAATTCTTCGCCTTGTAGCAAAACATCGTCTCATAGCGACCGTCATACTCCAGCTCTATTCCTTCGGGCAAAATTTCTTGCGCCTGGCGAAGCAGCCTTTCCGGATTCTCAAAGTGCTCATTCGCCTCGACATAAATACCATCTGTATCCGCCTCAAGAGGAGAGCACCCTAATCCTTCAAAAAAGCTTATCAGAGACTGGAGGATTTCCCGACCTTTTGCCGTCACTTCAGCAGCAAGGTTCGCATCGCCAAACCGAGCTCCTGCAAAGCCCAAATAGCCATAGAACGAGTTTATGAGAATTTTGAAACTAGTCTGACGCGCATTGTATTCCGATACCAATGCCGAATCCTTCGATTCCTGAGCCAGCTTTTTAAATTTCATTCGATACTCACGCAACTGTCTTAACATGGGAATAAAGACCCCCTCGGTGTCCGGCTCGGGATTGCGCCCAATTAAAAGCAGCAAACTAGGATAAAGAGAGGCGACATCGAAATGCAGTACTCGTTTGTAAACGCCATCCTTGAAGCTCGCCGTATACCCTCCGGCAAATGAATGCGACTCGCTCGGGAATGGACACGCTGCTTTTAAATGGAAATACTTCTCCTGGAAAACGAGATCAACCTTACTTGCCGTACCCCTTAAGCAAGCCTCCTGCAAGGTAGTGGGAAATGCTTTCGTTTGCTCAAAGTAAGTCGGGAGCAAGCGGTCTGAAATCCCTTTGGTCTCTCTGAGATCGTCCCGCAGATAGCCTAGGAAACGATCACGATCGTCGTCAAACATGTACTGAATATCTGAACCGTCGATATAGACTCGATCTCCTCCATCGTCTGGAGTTACTCCCATATATCGGGCTACGTCTTTCAATCCGTACGACATCAATTCTCTCGTTGTGATATCATGTATTTGAATCAGGATAAACGTATCCACAACCGCACGACCGGGAAGGTCGCAGCGCGGGTAGTCAATCCACCGTTCCGCCACCCTTAATCTACTGTTTCTAAAAGCCGCCTTTTGCCCAAAACGACCCCATTGCATAGGGACCTTCAATATCTGACATCTACGTCTCAGATACTCAAAATCGAATTTGAATATGTTATGCCCCTCGACCACATCCGGATCCCAATCCTGAAACCGTTCGTTTAACTGGCCCAACAAATACCGTTCCGCCTCGTCCGTTCTCTCTGCAAGAACGAGCGTTTCGAGCTTATTCCCACATTGAACTCCAATCGCAAGTACTCGATCCTCTTTTCGTTTCGGATCACTGAAACCTCCCTTTTCTGAGCAAGCAGTCTCGATATCCAGTTGCATTCGCCGCAATTCCAAAAACGGCATTTCTTCAAAAAGCCGCGTCTGATGGGAGAGCAAATACTGCTGCTCCAATTGACGTATCCAGTCTATGGAACCTGTTCGCCTCTTCTCTTTTACAAATTCGCGGTAATCCTCGATATCCTCGAACGCTACCAGATGGTTATAGGCCGCGCTTCCGGACAACGAAGTAACGGACGCCCCGACCACAAGATCGCCGAGGGCGCTATCCATCGCCCACACGAAGGGTGAGAATCCGACAATTTCCGTTTTTCGAGCTCCCTCTCCGTCATCCCAAGCAAGATGAGTCTGTCCTTCAGGACTAATCCAAACGCCGCAAAGCGAAGGGCCTGAATCCCCGCCTGACATCAGAAAGGTCGGAAGTATACCATGAACACCGCAATTCCAACCGCGATTACCAGACCTGCTTGAATAAACGACTTCGACTTCTTGTACGCCATTCCACCCAGACCCGAGACAAATAGCCAAGCCAATATCTTCACAATGACCCAACCTTGCCCGAAATTGTTATTGTGCAGCTTAGCCATCAAGCCAAAACCTCCGACGAAGGCGATCAGGGCGAGGATCCCGGTGACAATCGCCATAACCTTCTTCTTGTGCTTCTGAGGGTTCGCTGCGATCGCAAAAGTAAATCCCGTCAGAAGGATAATTGAAAAAACGTGTAGGAAGTAATAGATCTTCGGGTCCATATCACCCACTAGTACGTGCGTTTCCTATGCAGTGGCAAACGTTAAAAATGCCGGATAAGCACCGTTCTTCCTCTGAATAGTTTAGGAAGAAGAAAAATTCACGCGCCCCACCACAGTGCCGTACGCCAAAAGGCTCTCTGTCCTTGGTAAGTCCAAGTGGGCGACATCAGAACAAATTCTGCGGTCCGGTTTACGGCTGAGCATCCTTCATCCATCACGTCTCCCGTCAAATTAAGGTAGGCAAAGAGCAGTTGATCAACGCCTCGAACACGGCCGGACGCGTGAAGATCGAGAATCTAGACAACCCACATCCGTGGTCAATAGGAATGCCCGGAAATCTTTACTTTTCCTTCTTTTTTGACGCTGCCCATAGGTAAAACACCCCCCGATACAAGCGTATGGAAATCAATAAGTTAACAATAGCCAACCGCGACGTATAGCCACCCGCTATTTCCCATTCCGGCAAGGGATTCACCAAAACTAAAATGCCAGCCATTCCCACCACAAAGTCCCAGAAGCGTTTCGGGGAATGCGTCGCCCAAGCCGTCAACGCAAATAACAGCCACACGATGCCCACCACCAGAGAGGCCGTCATAAATCCATCTCCAGCCCCAATCGTTTCTCGATTGGACTGAACGAAACCGGCAACCAACAGCAGAGCCTGATTGAAGAGCGCAAAGCAGGATACCAGCAAAACCGAAAGCTGCCATGAGGCAGGAAGAGCATCTTTCCCCTTTGGGATCTTCGCAGCCAGTGCACACCCTGCGGAACAATGGAGATATTCCGGCCTTGGAGCAGCCCCGCAAACTAGGCAGACCTTTCTCTCGCTCGATGTCTCGGACTCATCCTTCATGGGTCCATTTGAGAAATTATCAACTCTTGCAGACTCGCGAACAAAACATAGGCTCCGTATCCACTTTCCTGTTCATTGGATAGATCGGACAGTTTCAATTCACCACTCTCAAGCAACTCGTCATCTATACTCGCTAGGGTCGACTCCCTCAGCTTTAAACGAATTGCAGCGCATCCTCTTAAAACTAAATCAACGTCTTCTTCATCGACAGTAGCGCTACCGGTTTCCATGAAATCGTCGTCAAAAAGTTCTGCTATGGCTGCAATGTCCTTTCTTTGAGAATTGAGAAGGTCCCTCGACCAAAAGTCCGACATTATTTCGTCATCTCCCGGAGCTCCATTAGGCGTTGCCAGTTCCTCACCCAGTTCAAGCAATAAACCTCGCACATGCTCAACAAGCGGGCGAATCGCATCGGCATCTAGTCTAAATTCAAGCTGACGACTCATTCTTCTCCAGGATCACGGTTAAATGCCATTCTTGCAATTGATACAGATAGGTTTCCGCCTTTTCCCGCTCCCCTGTCCAGACGACTGAACGGCCAAGCTCGTGCACTTCCATCATATGCACTTCGGCATCACCATGGGACATTCCAAGCACCTTTTTGAACACCATCGTCACGTAGGACATCAAGTTTACCGGATCATTTAGAACGATTACATTCCAAACGCCCGACAGTTCCGTCGTACTGTCAACGCTAGTTTCAGGAGCGAACGAACCGCCACCACCAATGAGAGACACCATCTTTACGAAGAATTTTTATCACGTACAGATGAAGCAACTACTTCTACGACTTCATCAATCGCAACTTTCTCGACACCATCTTCACTTCTCCATTTCACTTCGACAATGCCTTCTTTCAATCCTCGCCCACCGATCGTGATCCTCAACGGAATCCCAATTAAATCGGCGTCCTTAAATTTAACTCCCGGACGCTCGTCCCGATCGTCCACCAGAACATCCGCTCCTTCCGATTCGGCCGCACTACCAATCTTCTCCGCCAAGCTTGCAGCCTCTTCCATTGCTGGGTCAAGAACCGTGATAACAACCTGATAAGGGGCCACACTCCAAGGCCATACGATACCCGATTTGTCGCGAGACTGCTCGATTACCGCCTGAACCGTCCTGGAAACACCAATACCATAGCACCCCATAACGGCTGGCTTTGTTTGTTTTTCTGAATCATGGAATTTCGCCCCCCAAGATTCGCTTTCGCTAAATTTGGTACCCAGCTTAAAAATGTGCCCTACCTCAATAGCCCGAGCGATTTTAAGTGGCTTCCCCGACTTGGGACAGGGCTCGCCGGGTTTCACCTGGCGAAAGTCACCGAAGGTATCGATATCCAGATCCCTCTCAACGTTTACGTTCTTCAAGTGAAATCCATCCTTGTTCGCTCCCGTCACTCCGTTGCCAATAAGACGGATCGCGCTGTCAGCGAACACTCCATCCAACTGATCGCGTTGCCCGATCGTCCCCCTTACCACTCCAAGACTTCCCGGTTTCGCGCCCATGACTGATTCAATTTCATCTGGGGTTGCTGGCCGGACAAGCTCATACCCCAAGCTCCCAAGCTTAGATGCCTGCAAGTCGTCACAACCACGAATTACAATCGCGAACAATTTGTCGTCACCCACATAGAGCAGCGTTTTGAACTGCTTTTCTGCGGCAACGTTGTAAGGCTCCTTGGAGAGAGCGTTTATTGTAGTCGCACCAGGAGTTTCGAATTCCACTACTTCCCCTTCAGGCGCTTCAACTGAATGACCGTCCGGCACAATCCCACTCGTCGCTTTCTCTACATTGGCAGCGTATCCACTTTCCTCACAATAAACGACGTCATCATCTCCCACTTCAGCCGGCACCATAAACTCGTGGGAAAATGCTCCTCCCATGATTCCTGTATCGGCTTCCACTGAGATGAATGTCAGTCCGCATCGAGCAAAGAACTTTTCGTAGGCTGCCGCCATTTGATGATAGGTTTCCTCTGCCTTTTCATCGCTCTCGTCGAAACTGTACCCGTCCTTCATAATGAATTCACGAGCTCGCATCAACCCGTAGCGAGGGCGAATTTCATTTCGGTACTTAGTCTGAATTTGGTAGAATGTTTTCCCTAAATCTCGATAACTTGAAATTTCCGATCCGATTAATGGAGTAATCACTTCTTCGTGCGTCGGGCCCAAGACGTATTGCGGGTCCTCAGAGATCTTCGCATCAGCTCCGGCGCTGCTGACCGAGTACATCACCTCGCGAACCGCATTCCAGCGGGGCCCCGCTTTCCATTGCTCTGCCGGAAGCACCGCTGGCATTAGGAGCTCGATCGCGCCCGCAGCGTTCATTTCTTCGCGGCATATCTGTGAAACCTTATCCAAGACCCGCTTGCCGAGTGGAAGAAAAGCGTAGAGGCCTCCTCCAATTTTGCGGACCAAGCCCGCACGTAGCAGCAGCTTATGCGACTCGATCTCCGCTTCGGCAGGACTTTCTTTAAGCGTGGGAATGTAGGTTTTGCTCCAATATTGCATCTCTCAAACCCTACCAAATGACCCCGCGTATTTCGACGCGCAATGAAAAATGACCGCTATTTCAAACGATCGTGCTTTATCTCAGGCTCAATTAGGTTTGGCTAGCCCTCTAATGAATGACGAGAGCCAAACGCCAGACTCTAAAAGATCACCCATCGATCGCAAGCCGTGGCCGATGTGGCCGATTGCGGTTTCGATTCTTTCGTTCATGGTCTTTTACACTTGGTTCCAGTTCACATTCCGCAAAACGGAAAAACCGTACGAGCCTAGCAGAGCGATGCAGGAAAGGGTCATACAAGCCGCAGAAAAGAACCTTTACGACTGGTATAGCCTGGCCGTAACCCAAATTTCTCCCATATCAATTTCGGACAGCGCCACAATAATCCCCAAAGTCCGGGAAGAGCCCTTGGAAAACGAACTACCCTCCCAGATCGTTTACTACCTTCCGAGAAAGCCGATTCTAATTCCCAGGGCTTCAGCTCTGAATTCCGACTTAGCTTTCAGAACAGCCGAACCCCTTACCATCGCATTGGAAATGCCAGAAGCATTTGCCGATAGCCCGCTCTTTCGCCTTACGGCGCTTTACAAGGAGGGAGACCTTATTCTCCTCGCGGAAATGCGGGTCGAACATGAAGCGAGTCTAGCGCAATTGAGCTCCGAGGGGGCCCTGAAGACACTCCATCTTTCGATAGATACACAACCGATCGCTATCGACAAAATAGCCGTTCAACTTTACACTGCAGAAAAAACCTATCATTGGCAGGTAGAGCAACTGTGAAAGGGTATCCCCATCCCATTCTCCCTAATCTTAAAAGTGACGCCATTGGCCCATTCTTTCTTAGGCATTGTCATTATTGATTTCACTCTCATAACCAATGATATCTAAAGGGTCACGATCGGCGCAAATACGTCGTTAACTGATAGCGATCAGCACAACATGGAACAAGGAATATCCAATATCAATCCGACCGATCTGCGCGGCATACTCAACTATGTCCCAAGATTTTTGGGACAAACTTTTGTGATTTCCTTAGACGGCGCGATTATCGATAATGACAATCTACCCAACCTCCTTCTGGACATAGCCGTTCTTCGAAGCTTGCAAATCAATGTCGTCATCGCCCATGGCATAAGTAAGCAGCTGTCCGAATTGTCTTCAAGTCGCGGTATAGCAATCACCAATGCAGATGGATCCGGCGTAACGGACGAGCCTACATTGGATCTTGCAATTCGAGCATCGTCGCGAGCGTCCCACCAGATACTGGAAGCCCTCACTCAGTCAGGCTTGAAATGCGCCATCACCAATTCCGTACGATCCACTCCTAAGGGAATCATCAAAGGGGTCGACTTTCAAAGGAGTGGAAAGGTTGACCGCATTGATGCGGAATTCCTCACCCACCTGATATCAAAAAGCATCATACCCATTATTCAGCCGATCGGTT
>Ga0255779_1000123_pt1 | contig 90286 bp, 92 predicted proteins | sample 011ome_21_FD_179977 | JGI IMG/M metagenome (GOLD analysis project Ga0255779, IMG submission 179977) | Coastal salt marsh microbial communities from the Groves Creek Marsh, Skidaway Island, Georgia - 011508AT metaG (version 2) | ecosystem: Environmental > Aquatic > Marine > Intertidal zone > Salt... | reverse complement strand
AGCCCGACCTGTCCGGCTCCCTGCTGGCCAGGAAGGGCGCCGCCGCCGCCGCCCCGCCGACGGATCCTGACGCGATCAATCACGAGGTCAATGAACGCCAGCTCCCCCCCGAGGTGCTGGACGAGCTAGACGGCGACCTGCCTGACGATGCGGTCGCGGACGATCCGCTCGATGGGCAGCCCGAGTTCGAGGAAGACCCGACTCATCGCCCGCTCTATGGCAAGCATGTACTGGTCACCGCCGGGCCGACCCATGAACCGATCGATCCGGTGCGTTACATCGCCAATCGTTCATCCGGGAAGCAGGGCTATGCCATTGCCGCTGCTGCCGCCGCTGCTGGCGCACGGGTCACGCTGGTTTCGGGGCCGGTCATGCTGGAAACGCCGCCGGGGGTGGATCGCGTCAATGTCGAAACAGCAATCGAGATGGCCGATGCGGTGCGCAAGGCCTTGCCTGCCGATGCGGCAGTGATGGTCGCCGCCGTTGCTGACTGGCGCACGAGCGAAGTGGCCACCAGCAAGATGAAGAAGCGCGAAATGGCGCCGCCTGCGCTGCGCCTCACCGAAAATCCGGATATTCTCGCCAATCTGGCCGCCGGGGCCAAGCGGCCCGGACTGGTCGTCGGATTTGCCGCCGAAACGGACAATGTGATCGAAAATGCCCAGATCAAGCGCAAGCGCAAGGGCGCAGACTGGATCGTTGCCAATGATGTGTCAGGCGATGTGATGGGCGGCGGGCGAAATACGGTCCATGTCGTGACGGGTGAAGGGGTGGACAGCTGGCAGGAATTGCCCAAGGAAGAGGTTGCCCGTCAACTGGTGGAAAAGATTGCCGATGCCCTCAATCAATAGCGTACCGGTCGCGATCAGGCGACTGCCGCATGGTGAGGGGCTGGACTTGCCCGCCTATGCCACAGCCGGGGCAGCGGGCATGGATGTGCTGGCGGCCGAGGATGTGGTGCTTCCTCCCGGCGGTCGCCACGCGGTCGCCACGGGCTTTGCCCTGGCCATTCCCGAAGGGTTCGAGGTGCAGGTGCGGCCGCGTTCGGGCCTTGCGTTGAAGCACGGCATCAGCCTGCCCAATACCCCGGGCACGATCGATTCCGATTATCGCGGCGAATTGAAGATCATCATGATCAATCTCGGGACTGACGATTTCGCCATCGCGCGCGGTGACCGGATCGCCCAGCTGGTGCTGGCGCCGGTGGTGCTCGCACGATGGGAAGAAGTTGCCGAACTGGACGACACGGCGCGCGGGGCAGGGGGCTTTGGCAGCACGGGCGGGCATGCCCGGCTTGTCTGAAACAGGTCAGGTCGCGTGTCCGCGCGGCTGATCGAGATTTTCCTGCCCGATGCGCAGGCGGCCCAGTTGGAAGCTGTGCTGGCCCGCCATTCACGCCGGTTCTGGCGCGAAGTCGTGCCGGGCGGGCAGGAGAAATACAGCTGCATCGTTCAGCAACGCTATACCGAACGATTGCTGGAGGATCTGGAGCGCGAGTTTGCCGACGCACAAGGGTTCAGCGCGCATGTGCTGAAGCTGGAAGCAGTGCTGCCCGCGGTCGTTGAAACCGCGGAAACGGAATTGCCACCCGTTGCCAAGGGCCGACCGCAAACCGCGCTCGAACGATTCTTCACCCGCGATCGCATCAGCACTGACGAGATCTATGACGATCTGGATGAAAGCCTGCACATCAGGCCCAGCTATCTGCTGACCTGCTTTCTTTCCTCGGTCATCGCCGGGCTGGGCATGCGCAGCGGCCAGACCGCCGTGGTGATCGGTGCGATGATCATTGCGCCCTTGCTGGGGCCGACGATGGGACTGGCCCTGGCTGCAACGGTGGGCAATGCGGCGCTGGGCATGCGCGCGGCGCGCACGCTGTTTGTCGGCTGCGTGGTCGCGGTGCTGGCGGGGATGAGCGTCGGCACGCTGGTGACGATCGACCCACTGGTGCCCGAATTGCGCAACCGCACGCTTGTCCAGCCAGCCGACATTGCACTGGCACTGGCGTGCGGGGCGGCGGGCGTGCTCGCCTTCACCCGGGCTGCTTCGCTGTCACTGGTCGGGGTGATGATCGCGGTGGCGCTGGTTCCGCCGCTGGCCGCGACGGGCATATATCTGGGCGCCGGATTTCCGACCGCAGCATGGAGCGCGTTCTTCCTCTTTGCGATCAATCTGGTCAGTCTCAATGTTGCTGGCATTGCCACCTTCCTTGTGCAGGGCCTGCCACCCCGGAACTGGCGGATCACGGGCGGCATACTCGGCCTGTGGAGCTTCGTACTGGTCCTGCTGGGTTTCATGATGGCGGGCCGGGCGATTTTCGATCTCGGTTCTGCCGAACGGCTGGCGCATCATCTTGTCGGTCCGCTGTAAGGTGGCGGGAAAACGTACCGCCCAACTGGGTTGCAGCATCTGAACTTGACCGCAGCATGCGATATCGATAGATCACGATACAATAAAAATGGCCCGAGTTCGTCCGGGATATGCCGATAGGATTCGGCGCCTTCAGCGTCGTGGTGGCTACGGGCTGCCCGAACACCTTGAGGGAGTGGATGGATGGATAGATCCGGAAACCAAGCGCAAGCTGGGCCTGGCAGCGGCATGGTGCGGGCCGCTGTTTGTGGTCACCTATACGATTTTCTGGGGCATCCTCGGCCATAACATTCCGCCGCCCAACATGATGGGGCTGAGCGCGCAGGAATTGATCGCGCAATATTACGGCAAATATCAGTTTGAAATCGCCATGGGCATGATCGGTTGCTGCGTTGCGGGCGGGTTTTACCTGATGTTTTCGCTGCAGCTTGCATCCATGATGCGCGACGAAGACGGGCAGCTTGGGCTGACTGCGATGATGGAGCTGGGCGGTGGCATCTTGACGTCATGGTCGGTGATCTTCTGTCCGGCGCTTTGGGCGACGGCGGCGATTTTCGCGAACAGCGCCGCTGATCCGATCACGATCAAGATGCTCCATGTCGCGACCTGGATTATATATGATTGCACGTTCATCATCACCACGATCCAGTGCACCGGCGTGGCGCTTTATACGATCCTCAACAAGCAGCAGACGGTGTTCCCGCAGTTCCTGGGCTGGTGCGCCATGGCGACCGGCACCATCTTCGTGGGCGTCATTTTCATTCCCTTCGTGACGGAAGGTCCGTTCATCGTGTCGGGGATATGGAACTTCTATATCGTGTTCGGCGTGTGGCTGCTGGCGTTCTTCCTGCCTTACAGTTTCTTCGCGATCCGGGCCCTGTCAAAGCCGCCTGAACCGCAGCCGCTGCGCAGCGCCAGCCACGCCTGAACCGTCACCGGGCGGCTGAGGGGGCGCTGATCCGCGTAAAGCGCATCACGCCCCCGCCGCGATGCAGGAAAAGGACGCCATCTGCCGTTTCATCAAGGCAGGCGCCCTCGAAATTCACTATGCCCAGATCATTGGGGATCAAGGTCAGGCGCAGCCGGGCCCGGTCAGCCGGTTCCAGTTCGAACCTGACCGGGCCGATCCGGTGGATGGGTTCGCTTACCTCGATCCACAGCGGGTTGCGCGCATCATTATCCGGCAGGCTCCACCCGTGATATTGCGTGTAGCCGTCGATCACGCTGCCATCGTCCAGCCCTATCCGGAAATCGATCCCGGCAATGCCATCGCCACCGGGCCAGCTGACCAGCAGGGTAGCGGGAGGATCGGCGGCCGCGCCCGGTTCTGCGCGGGCGAAGGCAGGCGGGACGGGGGCGGGTTCGGTGAACAGGCAGATCGTTTCATCCCGCCGCTCCCAACGCCCTTCGGCGCGTTCATCCAGCGCGCCCAGCGCAAGCGCAGAGGCAAAACGCCCGTCAGCGCGCAGTTCCAGCCCGCCAGCTGCCTCCGGCCCTTCGTCCAGACGGAACAGGCCAGGCGCGGGCGCAGCGACGGCAGCACCGCTGGCAAGGACCGCGAGACCGAGAAGGATGAACACGTGAGCGCGTTGCAAGATACAGATCGCCTTTCCGGGTGGACGAATCCGGCGATTCTAACCGTAATGCCGTTCACGCGAAACCGTACTGCATTCGCGGCAGCTTCTAGGTGGGCGCGCGCACCGCAAACATTGACCGACTTTGCGGCCTCGAGCCCTTAACCTGCCTTCAGCTTCATCGAGAATTCACCCGTTTTGGCGTTGAATTTTTCCTTGGCAAAGGCCTTGGCGGCGGCGGCGGTCTTGAAGATTTCATCCTGCAGGTGCGAGGTGACGATCGGATAATCCTGCGAATTATAGTGGGTATCGCGTACCGTCAGCCGGTAGGCCCCCTCGTCATTCTTGGCGATCAGGAAAGGGCGGACTGGTCCTTGAGTCATATTTGCGCTCCATAGTCGGTTGTTGGCGGGGCAAGACGGCATCGCGCGGGGACGGGCAGGGCAGTGGTCACAGGCTGGCCCCTGCGCCGAGTGCGCGGCGCAGGCGGGCAATGCGCAGGGCATAGCTTTCCACTCGTTCACGATGCTGCTGCAAGGCGGCGGATGTCAGCGCGCCATTTGCGTGAATTTGCGCCACTTGCTGGCGGTAGAGCAATTCGTTGAGGTCCATGGCACGCTCCCCACAAAAGGCGGGAGCACGATGGTCTCTCAGCCGCTGACGCCCGGAAGTATCGGTCAGCGATGAGCCGCTGTAGGCCGGGTGGGCGAAACATACAAGGCGTGCGCCCCGCCCAGTGGCAGGCGGGGCGGCAGGCTGGCGGTTCGCCTATTCGGCAGGTTTCACGGTCTTCACGGTCTTCTTTTCCGGTGCGATCGTGATTCGCACGGTTTCGCCCGAATTGCCGGGGAAATCGGTGAACATCGCTTCCACCAGATTGGGCACCAGATATTGCAGCCGGTTGGAGGTGGACAGCGCCTGCGCCTTGCCTTCGAACAGGCGGGCGCCATCGGCGGCGCGATCGATCTTCAGGTCAATCCCGCTGGTGTAGACCGTGTAGCTTTCATAGCCGCTGTTGTCGAACCAGGGATCATACCAGCCATAACCCCAGGGGCGGCTGTAGTAGCCATGATAGCCCCAATAGGGGCGATAGCCGTACCAGGGTGAAAAGAACGGGTCGCGATAGCCGGTGGAACGCACCTTTTCCCGGCCATTGTCGACGCCATAATCGAAGCGGACAATCAGATTGGCCTTGTCAGGGGTGGTTTCGACATAGCCCAGTCTTTCCATCTGCGCATCGACCAGATCGGCATAGCGCGCAAATTCGAGCCCACCCGCCAGCGCCGGATCATCGGCCACCACGGCAAAGCTTTGCCCCTGGGGAGCGGGAAGCTGGGTCTGGAAGCGGGAGACATCCGCCTTGAAGGGAGTGGTGCAGGCGGCGACCGCGGCCAGCAACAGCGGCCCAAGAGCCAGTTTGAGCGAGCGACCGCGCATTTTCATTGTCCTGTTCATGCCAACTCTCCAACTGCCCGCGCTGCCATGAGTGCAGCGGGACATGGGTTTGCCCCATGCCATACTGACAGGTGACTGAACCGGCCTTTAATGGCAACCGCCCATTGCGCCGTTAAATCAGGACCGGACCAGACCCAGCGCGCGATAGGCGGCCGCGAGTGTCGGCCGGGCCAGCTCGCGCGCCTCTGCCGCGCCGCGCGCAAGAATGGCGTCAAGCGCTTCGCGGTCCGCTCTCAGTTCGCGAAAGCGTGCTGATATCGGCGAAAGCGAGTCGACCAGCACTTCGCCCAGTGCCGGTTTGAACCGTCCAAACCCTTCGCCGCCATAAGTGGCCAGTACGCTGTCCACGCTGTCACCGGTCATCGCCGCATAGATCGACACCAGATTCAGCGCTTCGGGCCGGTCCGCCAGTCCCGCCACTTCGCCGGGCAGGGGTTCGGGATCGGTCTTGGCCTTCTTCACCTTCTTCATGATCGTGTCCGCATCGTCAGTCAGGTTGATGCGGCTCATGTCCGAAGGATCGGACTTGCTCATCTTGGCCGTGCCATCGCGCAGCGACATGATCCGCGCCGCTTCGGGCGGGATGAGGGGGTCGGGCTGCGTGAAAACCTCTTCGCCAGCGCCGAAATCATTGTTGAACTTCTGGGCGATGTCGCGCGCCAGCTCCAGGTGCTGCTTCTGGTCTTCGCCCACCGGCACATGCGTTGCCTGATAAAGCAGGACGTCAGCCGCCTGCAGCACCGGGTAAGTGAACAGGGCCACTGATGCGCCTTCGCGGTTCTTGCCCGATTTATCCTTGAACTGCGTCATCCGGTTGAGCCAGCCCATCCGCGCCGTGCCGTTCAGCAGCCACTGCAATTCGGCATGGGCCGGAACCTGCGCCTGGTTGAACAGGATCGACTTGTCCGGATCGATCCCGCAGGCGACCAGCGCGGCGGCCATCTCCAGCGTGCCCGCATAAAGTTCGCCCGGCACATGCGGCATCGAGATAGCGTGCAGATCGGCGAGGAAGAACAGGCACTGCCCGCCCGCTTCCAGCTCGTCCTGCATGCGCACCCAGTTGCGGATCGCGCCCAGGTAATTGCCGAGATGGAGATTGCCCGTAGGCTGGATACCGGAAACGACACGCATCGAAATTACTGGCCTTCGCTGGCTGGACTGGACTTGCGCCGCCGCCGTAGCTGGCTGACAAGGTCCTTGTCGAGCGCTCCGGTCAACCCGGCGATACCGAAGAACACGATCAGGCCAATCGCGACCAGCGCCGAAAGCGACCACACCCGTTCCACGACATTGCCGCCATAGCGCGCCTGCATCAGCGGCATGGCGTACCACAGCGTGGCGGCCATCGCGCCCGTCGCCACGAGCTGCCGAGCTACCCGGCCAGCGAGCCGCGCCGTCGCATGATACCACCGGCGGCGGTGGAGGATCGTATAAAGCAGCAGCACATTCAGCGTTGCGGTAAAGGCCGTGGCCCCTGCCAGGCCGACGATGCCGTAGCGCGGCACAACGGCGAAATTGATGGCGATGTTCACCACCAGCGCAAAAGCGGCGACCCACACCGGCGTGCGCGTATCCTCGCGGCTGAAGAAGGCAGGCTGGAATACCTTGACCAGCACATAGGATGGCAGGCCCGCGACCAGCGCGGTCACGATCATCGCCATGGTCTGGCCGTCAGCATCAGTCATCTTGCCGCCAACGAAAAAGGCGGTGACGAAGGCGGGTGCGCAGACCGCCAGCGCGGCGGCAGCGGGCAGGGTCAACAGCAGCGCCATTTCCACCGCATTGGTTTGCAGGCGCTGCGCCTCGCCCAGATTGTCGGTCTGGATGTGGCGCGCCAGCATGGGCAGGATCGCCGTGCCCAGCGCGATGCCGACAATGCCCAGCGGCATCTGGTTCAGCCGGTCCGCATATTTCAGCAGCGTCAGCGAACCTTGCGGCAGCGTCGTGGCGAAGAATGTATCGACGAACTGGCTGATCTGGTAGATGCCGGCACCGAAAGTGGCGGGCAGGATCAATATCCCCAGCCGTTTCACCTCAGGCGTGATGCGCGGCAGGTGGAGGTGAAAGCGAATACCCGTATGACGCGCCGCGATCCACAGGTAGACCAGCTGGGCAACCCCGGCGAGGCTGACGGAAACGGCCAGCGCCATCCCCACGATCCGGTCATCGCCGCCTTCGCCGCGCAACCACCAGCCAACGATGATGCCGGTGATGAGCACGATGTTGAGCAGGACCGGCGCAAATGCGCCCGGGCCGAAGCGGGAGCGGGCGTTGAGCAGGCCTGAAAGCATCGCGACGAGGCTGATCAGCATCAGATAGGGAAAGGTAATCCGGCTGAGCAGCACGGAAAGTTCGAACTTGCCCGGTACCTGCTGGAAATCGCTGGCGAGCATCCACACGATGCCCGGCATGGCAATCATCGCCAGCGCGGAAAAGCCCAGCAGAACCCATACGAAGATTGCCAGCACATCGTCAGCGAACCGCGCCGCCGCTGCCTCCCCATCCTCGCCGTTCAGCGCGCGGGTGTACATCGGCACGAACGCAACCGAGAACGCGCCTTCGGCGAACAGGCGGCGGAACGTATTGGGCAGGATGAACGCCAGCTGGAAGGCGTCAGCCGCCAGCCCCGCGCCCAGCACCCGCGCCATCAACATGTCGCGGGCAAAGCCGAACACGCGGCTGATCGCGGTCAGTCCCCCGATCGTTCCGACATTGCGGACCAGGCTCATGGGCGCGGCCGCCCCAGCGCGTCAGGCGTTGCCGGTCGGCGCGTCAGCGCCAGCTTCGGCCTGTTTCTGGGCCTGGCTGGCCTGCAACTGCTGGATGTACAGCCCGTTGAAGTCGATCGGGTCCAGCACCAGCGGGGCATAGCCCGCATCGCGTACGGCGTCGGCCACCACACGGCGGGCGAAAGGGAAGATCAGGCGCGGCGCTTCGGCATAAAGGAAGGCATGGGCCTGATCGTCCGGGATGTTGCGCATGCCCACGAGGCCGCAATAGGACAGGTCGACGATGAAGGCCGTTCCCTTGGCACAGCTGTTCTTGACCACGATCTTGAGTTCGACTTCGTGCACTTCGTCGCTCACGCGCTCCGCGCCGATGTTGAACTGCACGTCCACTTCGGGCTGGTCCGTCCACTGGTAGGATTGCGGCGCGTTCGGGTTTTCGACCGAAAGATCCTTGATATATTGGGAAATCAAACCGGCCATCGGACCATTGTCCGCACCATTGGGGGCGGAACCATTGTCGAGATCGGTAAGAACGTCGCCTGCTTCGGCCATGATCGTGTACGCTTTCCTAGAACGGGCGCGGGCGGGCGCCATTGCATCTGCTTCGCGCGCCTAGCATCCCCGGGCGCGGGCCGCAACGCCGTGGCGCATGGGAAAATCGGCATGGGCTGGCCGAATAATCCGTTCATCCACCCGTTGTTCATTTGTAATCCGTACCTATTTGAGGCAGATTGAATGGCTGGTGCCGCTCGCTGGTGGTTGGCGCTCGCGCAAAACAGGTACTGCCCCGTGATTTATGAAATCGTCATTCTGGCCATGATCGCAGCCTTTCTGGGCCTGCGGCTCTATTCCGTGCTTGGCCGCCGCGCCGAGCACGAGGAAGAGGTCGTGCCGACACGGTTCGATCAGGGCAAGGATGCGGCTGGCGCAACCCCCGGTCCGCGCCAGGAACAGAATCCACCGATCCAGCTGCGCCCGCGCGACATGGCCGGTGCCGCTCCAATGGCGGAGCAGGGCATTCGCGCGATCGCTGGGGCGGACCGCCAGTTTGAACTGGGCGGTTTTCTCCAGGGTGCGCAAATGGCGTACGAAATGATTCTTGAAGCTTTCTGGCGCGGTGGCCGGGACGAGTTGAAGGAATTGTGCACGCCCGAAGTCTATGAAGGCTTCGCCGCAGCGATTGCGGCGCGCGAAGCGGCGGGCGAAACGCTGGAAAACCGGCTCGTCCGGATTGAAGAGGCGGCGATCCAGTCAGCCCGCCTCGAAGGGCGTACGGCGCGGATCGCGGTTCGCTTTGCCGCTGATATCGCTGCGGTGACCCGCGATCGCGATGGCAATGTCATCGCCGGTTCACTCGACGATGCGGTGGAAAGCCGTGATGTCTGGACCTTCGTGCGCCAGGTCGGTTCGGCCACGCCGGAGTGGCTGCTCGAAGAAACCGACGAAGGCTGACACCATGCGGGCTGGTTTGCGCCCGCTGTGCGGCCTGTTCGCACTGACGCTGCTTTCGGCCTGCGTGCGGCTGATTCCCGAAACCTCCGCCCCGCGCCCGGTCCCGCTGCCGGGCCAGCCGCCCGCGGTTGATAACGCCTTTTCAGCGGGCTTTGCGCGCGGCCCTTCCATTGCTTCGCTCAAGCTGGGGCGCGAAGATGCGGGCGCGGCGCTTGCCTCTTTCGTGGAAAGCTGCCCCAGCCTGCTCGCGCGAGAGGACAAGAGCGGGCTGACGCTGAAGGAAGAATGGCGCGAACCCTGCCGCGCCGCCTCAAGCTGGCGTTATGAGGATGCGGCCCAATTCTTCCCCGCCTTTTTCGAGACCGTGCGGGTGAGTGACGGCGCGGCATTTGCCACCGGCTATTACGAACCGGAGATCGAGGGCGTGCGGGTTCAGCGCGGCGGCTATGAGGTTCCGGTCTATTCCATGCCGTCCGATCTGGTGCGCGGCTGGCCAGACGACATCGCCGAGAGCGAACGGACTGGCAAGCAGCCGCTTGGCCGCTATGACGAGGCGGGCAAATTCGTTCCCTATTACGACCGCGCCGAGATCGAGGACGGCGCGCTGGCGGGCAGGGGGCTGGAGCTTGCCTGGGCGAAAGACCCGGTCGAATTCTTTTTTTTGCAGATACAGGGGTCGGGGCGGCTGCGCGCACCTGACGGCAGCGTGATGCGGATCGGCTATGCAGGTCAGAACGGGCGCGAATATGCGGGCATTGGTTCGATCATGCGCGAACGGGGGCTACTGGGCGACGGGCCGGGGCAATATCCGGGATCGATGCAAGGCATCATGCAATATCTGCGCGAACATCCCGAGGAGGGGCGCGAATTGATGCGGCTGAACAAGAGCTGGGTCTTTTTCCGCGAACTGGTGGGCGACGGCCCGCTGGGCGCGCTGGGCGTGCCGGTGCGCGCGCAATCCTCCGTCGCGGCGGACCCGGCCTTCGTTCCATTGGGCGCACCGGTCTGGCTCGATCTCGATCGGGCAGAAGCGGACGGGCTGTGGATCGCGCAGGACACGGGCGGCGCGATCAAGGGCGCGAACCGGTTCGACACCTTCTGGGGTGCAGGGGCCGAGGCGCGCAGCACTGCCGGGGGAATGAGCGGGCGCGGACAGGCGCTGCTGCTCCTGCCCAAGGGCACGGTCGCACGTCTCGAAGCGAAATGAGCACGCCACGCGGGCTTTCCGCGCAGGAGGCCGCGCTGTGGGCGCGGCTGGCGGCGACGGTCGAACCGCTCCACGGGCGGCGGCGCAGCGCGTCTTTGCATGTCGACGCGGCCCCCGCGCGGGCCAGCAGTGACCGGTCAGCCGCAATGCCTGCATCGCCGCAATCCGCCCGCGCACCCGGCCAGTTGCTCCGGCCCGTTCCACCCGCCCCGCCGCCTGATCGCCACGGGCTTGATTCGTCCTGGGATCGCAGGCTGGCACGCGGTGCGGCTGCGCCGGATTTCACGCTCGACCTGCATGGCGCGAGCCTTGACCAGGCGCATGCGCGGCTTGACCACGGGCTGGCGCAGGCCAGGGCCATGGGCGCGCGGTTGGTGCTGCTGATCACGGGCAGGCCGCGTGGCGCGGCTGCCGCCGATCGCGGGAACCAGCGCGGGGCGATCCGTGCCAAGGTGCTGGACTGGCTGGCAGCCGGGCCGCATGGGGCGGATATCGCTGCGATCCGGCACGCGCACCGCCGCCATGGCGGAGATGGTGCGCTCTATCTGGTGCTCAGAAAACGGCGCTGATCAGCCGCATTGCGCGCGGTGCAGCAGCTTGTGATCGGCCAGCACCAGCGCCATCATCGCCGCCACCACCGGCACGCCGCGAATGCCGACGCAGGGATCGTGGCGGCCCTTGGTGGCGATTTCGCTGGCCTCGCCATTGCGGGTGATCGTCTCGACCGGGGTCAGGATCGAACTGGTGGGCTTGAAGGCCACGCGCACCATCACCGGCTGCCCGGTGGAAATGCCGCCCGCGATGCCGCCGGCGTGATTGTCCAGAAAAACGGGCTTGCCGTCAGCGCCGGGCCGCATCCGGTCTGCGTTCTGTTCGCCGGTCAGCCGCGCCGCGCCGAAACCGTCACCGATTTCCACGCCTTTCACCGCATTGATGCTCATCATCGCGGCGGCGAGATCGGCATCGAGCTTGCCATAAAGCGGCGCCCCCCATCCGGCGGGCACGCCATCGGCAATGCATTCCACCACCGCGCCGAGCGACGATCCGGCCTTGCGCGCTTCGTCTACCTTGCCTTCCCAGCGCTTCGCCGCCCAGCTATCCGGGCAGAAGAAGGGGTTGCGCGCGATTTCAGCGGCGTCGAAGCCGTCGCGGTCAATCGCATCGCCCCCGATTTCGCTGACATAGGCGGTGATCGTCACTTCCGGCAGGATCAGCCGCGCCACCGCACCCGCCGCCACCCGCGCTGCGGTTTCGCGCGCGCTGGATCGCCCGCCGCCGCGATAATCGCGCAGGCCGTATTTCGCATCATAGGCATAATCCGCATGGCCGGGGCGATAGGCCTGCGCGACTTCAGAATAATCCTTGGAACGCTGATCCACATTCTCGATCATCAGGCTGATCGGTGTGCCGGTGGTGCGCCCTTCAAACGTGCCGGACAGGATGCGGACCTTGTCCGGTTCCTGTCGCTGCGTGGTGAAGCGTGACTGGCCGGGGCGGCGCGCGTCAAGGAATGGCTGGATCGCTTCTTCGCTGATCGCCAGCCCCGGCGGGCAGCCATCCACCACCGCGCCCAGTGCGGGCCCGTGGCTTTCCCCCCAGGTCGTGAAGCGCAAGGCGCGGCCGAATGTGTTGACGCTCATGCGCAGGGCGTTTGGCGCAGATGTGGGCATCTGTCCATATTGCACTAGCCAAGCGGCAAAGTTTACGGCAGGAACAAAGCATGACCACGGGGCTTGCCTGATGATTGCGAAGCTGAAAGGCCTGCTGGATGAAACCGGCGCGGACTGGGCCGTGATTGACGTTTCGGGCGTCGGCTACCTCGTCCACTGTTCCGCCCGTACGCTGTCTGCGCTGGGCGAACGGGGCGAAGGCGTGACTGTGTTCACCGAATTGCAGGTGAGCGAGAACGACATGCGCCTGCTCGGCTTCGCCAGCGGGGCGGAACGGGAATGGTTCCGCCTTCTCACAGGCGTGCAGGGGGTGGGCAGCAAGATGGCGCTGGCCGTGCTTTCCGCGCTTTCGACTGATGATTTGCGCGCGGCCTGCGCGGGCGGCGATGTGACCATGGTCACTCGCGCTAACGGGGTGGGCACGAAGATCGCCAGCCGGATCGTCAATGAACTGAAAGAGAAAGCGGGCGGGATGCCGGGCGGGGCGGGCGCGGCGGTGGGCGGGGTGGTGATCCATCCGGCAGGCGGCGCCAGCGCAGATGCGGTGTCGGCGCTGGAAAACCTCGGCTTCAAACCCGGCATCGCCGCCGCCGCCGTGGCCCACGCCCAAGGCGAACTGGGTGAAGACGCGGCGCTGGGCGATCTGGTACGGGTCGCATTGAAGAAGGCGGCGGGGTGATTTCCTATGGAACCTAGACAAAACCCTAGGGATATGCATGATATTCCTATGGCACAGCTCAACGTCACTATTCCGCCCGCCCTGCGCTCCTGGGTCGATCACCGCGTCGCCGAGGGACGTTATACCAGCGCCAGCGATCTGGTCCGCGATCTCCTGCGCCGCGATCAGGAAGCGGCAGAAGCAGAAACCGAATGGCTGCGGGGTCTGATTGCCGAAGGGCTGGCCTCTGGTGTTTCCAAGGAGAAGCCGGAAACGATCATCGACAACATCATTGCCCGGCGGAAAGCCCGGAGTGGCTGAGATCGAGTTCTCGAACGCTGCCGAGGCTGATCTGGTCGAGATAGACGCATACAGCGCCGCACAGTTCGGGGAAGACACCGCCTTCGAATACATGCACGGCTTCGACGAAGCCTTTGCCCGGCTGCGCGATTATCCCCAGTCTGGCCGCTTGATGCCCGAACTGCACAGCGAAATTCGCTGCCTGACCCATCGCAGGCACCGGATTTTCTATTGTCTGGAGGGAGATGTGGTTTTGATCGTGCGTATCGTGCACCACGCCATGGATGCGAGGCGGGCGTTGGAAGGGGCGGCGGGGTGAACGAAGTTATTGCAGTGTTTGTAGGCGCAGTTCTGGCTGGCCTATTCCAGACGATATCTGAAATCTGCAATCGCAGGCGTGAGACAGAGGCGGTGCTGACCGCTCTTGCAAGCGAAGTAGAATCGATTTGTAGGCTAATTACACATCAAAAATATCTCGAAGCGACGGGTAAGGTTGCTCATGACGTTGCTGCAGGAATGTGGAATGGCACTAGCTACGTGATCGACATTCGAGAAAACTACTTCACTGCCTACGAGGGATTGATTGAGAAAATTGGCCTCTTGAAACCCGACCAAGTCACCAAGATTGTGAACTTTTACGCCTACTGCAAATCAGCGATCGATTCGACCAGGCCTGATGGTCCCCATGCCGATGCTCTCGGAACCACGGACGCCGCAGTAAATATGGTTTCGGTGCATCAACTTCTGGTTGCGATTTTGAACTTGGGAAATGAAATCATCCAGATGCCTAAAAATTCGATTAAATATCAATCTGATGCAGCGAAAGAGCTTAATACTTGACCACCTCCCCCCACCTCACCCCTCACCGCCAGCCGGATGACGCGGACGCGGCGCTGCGCCCCAAAAGCCTCGCCGAGTTTGTCGGGCAGGCGGCAGCACGCGATAATTTGCGGGTGTTCATCGAATCCGCGCGCAGCCGCGGCGAGGCGATGGATCATGTGTTGTTCTTCGGGCCACCGGGGCTGGGCAAAACCACGCTGGCGCAGATCGTGGCGAAGGAACTGGGCGTCGGTTTTCGCGCCACGTCCGGCCCGGTGATCGCCAAGGCGGGCGATCTGGCCGCGCTGCTGACCAATCTGGAACCGCACGACGTGCTGTTCATCGACGAGATTCACCGGCTCAATCCCGTGGTGGAAGAAGTGCTCTACCCCGCGATGGAGGATCGCGCGCTTGATCTCATTATTGGCGAAGGGCCGTCGGCCCGCTCGGTGCGGATCGACCTGGCGCCCTTCACCCTTATCGGCGCGACCACCCGTCAGGGCCTGCTGACCACGCCGCTGCGCGATCGCTTCGGTATTCCGGTGCGGCTCAATTTCTACACTGTGCCCGAACTGGAACGGGTGGTGACGCGCGGGGCCGGGCTGCTGGGCATGGGGATCGATGCGGGCGGCGCGCAGGAAATCGCGCGGCGCGCGCGCGGCACCCCGCGCGTGGCGGGCCGATTGCTGCGCCGGGTGCGCGATTTTGCTCATGTCGCGGGCGATGGCATGGTGACGGCGCGGATCGCGGACGAGGCGCTGACCCGGCTGGAAGTCGATTCGCTGGGGTTGGACGCGATGGACCGGCGCTATCTCCACATGATCGCGGATATCTACAAGGGCGGCCCGGTCGGCGTGGAAACCCTGTCTGCCGGGCTTTCCGAGCCGCGCGACACGGTGGAAGAGGTGATCGAACCTTACCTGATTCAGCTGGGGCTGGTGGCCCGCACCGCGCGCGGGCGCTGTCTCAACGATCGCGGCTGGCAGCATCTGGGACTCACCCCGCCGCCTGCTGCGCAGGTGCCTCCGCAGCAAGACGGGCTGTTCGACGAAGGAAGTTAACAAACACTTCGTACTCGCGACCGGTTCGGTTCCACTTTGGGACAGCTTCGCTTCCGCCCCCCACTTCCATCTGAAAAAATGGCAAATGCGCCGCTGATTCAGGGTTAACGCGATTGCCGTTTGCATGACGGTCTGCGTTGTTGGTCCGGTAAAGGAAGTGCCGCGTTAACAAACCAGCGGTATTTTCCGGCAACAGGGAAAGTGAGAAGCTCATGTCGGTTCGTATGGCCCTTGCGAAATTGTCTGCCACGGCAGCGGGCGGCGCCTTGCTGGTCGGCGGTGCAGTCCATGTGGCTGAACCCATTTCGGCGGAAACGGTCCAGTACAAGTCGGTCAAGTCCGCCCAGGCGGTGCCTGACAAGCGCGTGAAGCTGGTCAAGGAACGGCGTGTTCCCAAGAAGGTGAAGCGCATTCGCCGGGTCATCGAAAAGCCCGAGGAAGAAGAATGCTGCGAACCTGAAATGGCGATGGTGCCCGTGCCCTATCTGCCCCCGCTGCCTCCGCAACCGCCAATCAGCGGCGGCAGCAGCGGTGGCGTGACGGTGATTGGCGGTTCCGGTGGCTGGGGCGGCTTTGGTGGCGGCTTCTTCGGTGGCTTCTTTGGCGGCTCCGGCGGTGGCAATGTGGAAATCAGCACCACCACCAGCACATCGGGCAGCACGTCGGGCAGTTCCAGCACCTCTTCGTCAAGCGGCGGGGAAAGCACGTCGAGCGGTAATATCAATATCGACATCGACATTGATAACAGCACGACCAGCTCCAGCGGCGGCAGTTCGACGTCAACTTCGACCGGTGGCAGTTCCACCTCGACCTCGACCGGCGGGATCACTTCCACCACCTCGACCAGTTCGGGTAACGTATCGACGACCTCGTCCAGCTCGGGCAATGTCTCGACCAGCACCTCGACGTCGAGCTCGATCAGTTCCTCGACCTCGTCCAGCACAAGTTCGTCAACCAGCTCGTCGACGTCGAGCAGCACCAGCAGCTCGACCTCGACCAGTACCAGCACCAGCAGTGGCAATGACAACACCACGACGACGAGCAGCACGGGCGGCGAAGTACCCGCCCCGCCGATGCTGCTGCTGTTCGGTGCAGCGGTCGCGGCCACGCTCACCGGGCGCAGGCGCAAGGTTCGCACTGGCGGCTGATCGCGCGCTGCCCAGACAGAAGCACGAACGGCCCGGTTTTCCGGGCCGTTTTTTCATGCGCGTGCGGGGGGCCAGCCCGCAACCATAGGAAAGGGCGGGAAACCGCAGCGCGGCCCCGCCCTTTGTTCGTTACGGCCGCGAGACGACCGTGACCTGTGTGGCCTGTCAGGCCGCCAGCTTCCTCAGCACATACTGAAGGATGCCGCCATTCATGAAATATTCGATCTCGTTGGCGGTATCGATGCGGCACAGGGCGGTGAAGGTGAAGCTGGTGCCATCCTTGCGGGTGACTTCCACTTCCACGTCCTGACGCGGCTGGATATTGGCGATGCCGCGGATGGTGAAGCTGTCATCGCCGGTCAGGCCCAGTGTTTCGCGGGTTTCGCCGTCCTTGAACTGCAGCGGCAGCACGCCCATGCCAACCAGGTTGGAGCGGTGAATACGTTCAAAGCTTTCGACGATCACCACGCGCACACCCAGCAGGTTGGTGCCCTTTGCTGCCCAGTCACGGCTTGAACCCGTGCCATATTCCTTGCCGGCGATGACCACCATGGGCGTGCCGTTGGCCTTGTGCTTCATGGCCGCGTCGTAAACGGCCATCACTTCATCGCCATAGCGGCTCATGCCGCCTTCGATGCCGGGGACCATTTCGTTACGGATGCGGATGTTGGCGAAGGTGCCGCGCATCATCACTTCATGATGGCCGCGCCGTGCGCCGTAGGAGTTGAAGTCCGCCTTGGCGACCTGATGTTCCATCAGCCACTGCCCAGCCGGGCTGTCAGCCTTGATCGAACCGGCAGGGCTGATGTGATCGGTGGTGATCGAATCGCCCAGGATCAGCAGCGGTTTTGCCTCGATGATGTCACTGACCGGGGCCGGGGTCATTTCCATCCCGTCGAAATAGGGCGGGTTGGCAATATAGGTCGAACCGGCGCGCCACTTGTACGTCTCGCTGCCGGTCACATCGATCGCCTGCCAATGGGCATCGCCCTTGTAGACGTCGGCATAGCGGGCCTGGAACATGGCGCGATCCATGCAGCTGGCCATGGTGTCATAGACTTCCTGATTGGTTGGCCAGATGTCCTTGAGGAAAACATCCTGCCCGTCCTTGCCGGTGCCGATGGGGGTGGTGGTGAAATCTTCGATCACCGTGCCCTTCAGCGCATAGGCCACCACCAGCGGCGGGCTGGCGAGGAAGTTCGCGCGCACATCAGGCGACACGCGGCCTTCGAAATTGCGGTTGCCGGAAATGACGGCGGCGGCGACCAGACCGTTTTCGTTGATCGCCTTGCTGATCGGTTCCGCCAGCGGGCCGGAATTGCCGATGCAGGTGGTGCAGCCATAGCCGACCAGGTTGAAGCCGATATTGTCGAGATGCGATTGCAGCCCGGCCTTGTTGAGGTAGTCCGTGACGACCTGCGACCCGGGGGCAAGGCTGGTCTTGACCCAGGGCTTGGGCTTCAGACCCAGCTCGTCAGCCTTCTTGGCGACGAGGCCGGCCGCGACGAGCACGCTGGGATTGCTGGTGTTAGTGCAGCTGGTGATCGCGGCGATCATCACATCGCCGTCACCGATGTCGAAATCCCTGCCTTCGACCGGAACGCGGGCATTGGCCTTCTTGTAGGTTTCGGCCATGTCCTTGTTGAACACGTCGTCCACTTGCGTCAGGTCGACGCGGTCCTGCGGGCGCTTGGGCCCGGCGAGCGAGGGCACGACAGTGCCCAGATCGAGTTCGAGCGTGCTGGAGAACACCGGATCGGCAGCGCCCGGCTCCATCCAGAAACCCTGTTCCTTGGCATAGGCTTCAACCAGCGCGATCTGGTCTTCCTCGCGTCCGGTCAGGCGCAGATAGTCCAGCGTCTTGTCGTCAATGCCGAAGAAGCCGCAGGTGGCGCCATATTCGGGCGCCATATTGGCGAGCGTCGCACGGTCAGCCAGCGTCAGTGAGGCAAGGCCGGGACCGTAATATTCGACAAAGCGACCGACCACGCCGTGCTTCCTGAGCATGTTGGTGCAGGTCAGCACAAGGTCGGTCGCGGTAACGCCTTCCCTGAGCGTACCGGTGAACTTGAAACCGACCACTTCGGGGATGAGCATAGAGACCGGCTGGCCCAGCATGGCCGCTTCGGCTTCAATCCCGCCCACGCCCCAGCCGAGCACGCCCAGGCCATTGACCATGGTGGTGTGGCTGTCCGTGCCGACGCAGGTGTCGAAATAGGCCACGGTTGCGCCCTGCTGGTCCGTGCTGGTCCACACCGACTGGGCGATGTTTTCCAGATTGACCTGGTGGCAGATGCCAGTGCCCGGGGGAACCGCATAGAAATTGGCCAGCGATTTGGACCCCCATTTGAGGAAGTCATAGCGCTCCATATTGCGCTGGTATTCGATCTCGACATTCTGTTCGGCAGCCTTGGGGTGGCCGAATTCGTCAACCATCACCGAGTGGTCGATGACGAGATTGACGGGGACCAAGGGGTTGATGCGCGAGGTATCGCCACCCAGCTTTGCGATTGCATCGCGCATCGCCGCCAGATCGACCACGCAGGGCACGCCGGTGAAATCCTGCAGCAGGACACGCGCCGGGCGGTACTGGATTTCGCTGCCGGTGACGGGGTTCTTCTGCCAGTCGGCAATGGCCTGAACATCGTCGGTGGAAACGGTAAAGCCGCCGTCTTCGAACCGCAGCAGATTTTCCAGCAGCACTTTCATCGAGAAGGGCAGGCGCGAAACATCGCCGATCTTTGCGGCAGCCTTGGCCAATGAATAATATGCATATTCCTTGCCGCTCACCGTCATGGTGCTGCGCGTGCCGAGCGTGTCCTTGCCGACCTGGGTCATAAGCCTGTCTTGCCTTCCTGAATTGCTGAACCTTTTTTGGGAATCGCGATAAAACCCCAGCGGCCGCAAGGGCCGATGTGGCTGTGGCGCTTGCTCGCAAATGCAGCGAAAATCAAGAGGCAGAGGTATTCATGCCCGCGCTGTGAATGGGAATTATGGCCTAAAGCAGCGATTGTTCGGCGGGTGCGCGCGGCGCGGTCAGCCAGCAGCCCAGCACGATCAGCGCCGCCCCGGCCAGTGTTGCAGTGCTGACGCCTTCGGCAAAGAACAGCCAGCCGAACAGGATTGCCCACAGGAAGCCCGAATACTCAACCGGTACCAGCACCTGCGCCTCGGCCCGGGCATACGCCCAGGCCAGCGCCATCAGCGACAGGGTGGCAAGCACGGCAGAGGCGGCAATCCAGCCCAGCGTGGCCGGTTGCGGCCAGACCAGGAACCAGGGCGCGAATCCCAGCAGGATCATCCCGGTCAATCCGTGCTGTGCCAGCGCCACCTCCTGTGGCGAGGCGATCTGTGCGATCCGGCGCTGGAGCACCAGATTCCAGGCATAGAGACCGGCCGAACCCAGCACCGCCACGATGCCTTTCACGCTGTCCGGGGCGAAGGCGGTGCGATCCAGCCGTGCCGCGGCGATGATCAATGTTCCGGCAAGGCCCAGCAGCGATGCGCCGACCGCCCGTCTTCCGATTCGTTCCTTCAGCAGCAGCGCGGCAAGATAGAGCGCGATCAGCGGGGCGATGAACGACAGCGCAATCGCTTCTGCCAATGGCAGAAAGGTCAGGCCGTGAAAGAACAGCAGCGCCATGGCGCAGGCCACGACGGCCCGCAGCACATGAATGCGCAAGGCCGCCGTGCCCGGTAATGCGCATCCCGACAGACGCCAGACCGGCAGGATCAGCGCCGTGCCGATCAGCGAGCGCAGGCAAAACGCGCTATAGGCGCCGATCGCCATGCTCGCGCCTTTCATCAATGCATCCATCAGTGAAAACAGGCCGATTGCCGCTGCGGTGACGAAAAAGGGCAGCAGCGGGTGATCCTTGTGCATGATCTGCATGCGGTAGCGGCCAATCGCTGCGCGGTCATCCCCGCAATCGCGGAGCAGTGCGGTTCAGCGTGTGCTCATGCCGATTGAATGATGAACTTGGTGCAAAAGAGGGCTATCGGACGGGGCCATGGTGATGGCATGGGCCAGAATGATTGCGACCGCCGGAATGATGGGGCTGTATCTATGAATGGATTTTCCGCTTGCCTGATGGGCACGGCTGTCATGTTGGCCACGCCGGTGTTGGCGCAGGCACCGCAGGGCGATGCGGAGCTGCAGGACATTCTGCCGGCTCCCTCTGCCCAGCCCGTGACCGCGACACCGGCAGTTCCCATGGTTCAGCCGGTGCCCAGCTGGCCGCTGACCCGGCAATGGCGGGCAGGCGATGCGCGCATTCTGGCCGACGCGATCGAGAAGATCGGCGCTGAAGGCCTTTCCCCCGCCGATTACGGGCAGGCCGAACTGCGCGCCGCGCTGGCCGCAGGGGAAGGACCGCAGCTTGATGAGATCGCGAGCCGGAGCTTCGCCTGGCTGGCCGAAGATCTGCGCGATGGCCGTACCCCGATGGACGCACGCCGTCAGTGGTTTGCAAGCGATGCCGATGCCGAAGCGATGCCGACCGGCAAGCTGCTGGAACAAGCGGTCACTGGCGGTGATGTCGCAGGGCTGCTTGCATCGCTGGAGCCCACCCATCCTGAATATGCGCGACTAAAGGCAGAGCTGGCCGCAACCCCCGCGAAGAATGCCGAAAGGCGCGCACTGGTCCGCGCCAATATGGATCGATGGCGCTGGCTGCCGCGCGATCTGGGCAAGCAATATCTGATAGTCAACGTGCCCGAAATGATGCTGCGGCTGATGGTCAACAACACCGTCGTGCGCAGCTATCGCACCATTGTCGGCAAGCCGGGCCGCACCGCGACCCCGCAATTTGCGGAAACGGTGGAAGGCGTGATCTTCAACCCCACCTGGACCGTGCCGCAGTCAATCGTGGTGGGCGAGGGGCTGGGGCCGCGCCTGCTTGCCAATCCTGCGGCTGCCAAGGCCAAGGGGTACAAGGCATGGCGGGACGGCGAAAGCGGCCAGATCAGCGTGGTGCAACAGCCCGGGCCCAATAACGCCCTTGGCCTGATCAAGCTCGACATGCCCAATCCGCACGCCATTTTCCTGCATGACACCCCGTCCAAGGAGTTGTTCAATACCGAAGTGCGGGCCTACAGCCACGGCTGCATCCGCACCGAGCGGGCGATGGAAATGGGCATAACCGTCGCCATTCTGGGCAAGGGAGCGAGCGGGGAAGAAGCCATCGCCATTTCGAAATCGGGCGAATATACGAGGGTTCCGCTGCGCGAGCCGATGCCGGTCTACATCACCTATTTCACCATGGGCAGCAATGTTGAGGGGGCCATGTCAGTCTTCCCCGACATATACGACCGGGACGCCCCGGTCCTGGCCAGCCTTGCATCTGCGCGTCAGATGACCCGGGCACGGACCAGCGAGGAAGAGATCGTCCCGCTCGAAAACGGAGGGATCTAGGCGATTCCCAGCTTGTCAGCGTAGAGCAGGCGCCCGCCTGAAAGGTGCCACAGCGCTTCGTTGAAATCCGCCGGGGCCATGGCGAAGCAGCCGTTCGAGCGGCCCAGCTTGCCCCATTGCGCGACATGTTCGGGCGCGCAGTAATCGGCCGGATGCATTACGATGGCGCGGCCCAGCGCGTTCGAATTGTCCCCATCCAGCCCTTCCAGCCGGATCGAGGTGCCATATTTGCCCTTGTACCATTCACAGGTGAGATAGGCACCGCGCGAGGTGGCGTTGGACCCCGGCTGGTTCGAGAAATGTTCAAGAAAGCCGGTATGTTCGGGGTCCGATCCCTTGCCATGCGCCACCAGGAAGCTGCGCACCGTGCCGTTTTCCAGATTGGCGAAGTGGAAGCGGGGTTGGGCAGACGGCATGCCGAAGTCCGCGATGCCTGCAATGTCCGTGCGCCACAGCGCGCTTCCCGCGCGGTCCACTTCGCGTCGGGCAACGTCGAGGATCCGCCGCTCGCTCTCCGAAATGGCAAAGGGCTGAGCGAAGGCGCGGGCAGGCAGGGCGAGACCGGCCAGGGCCATGGTGGCCTTGCCGATGAAACCGCGCCTGTCTGTGCGTGCGTTCATGATCCTTCCGTCCTGCCCTCAATATAGCTCCGGACGCAGTGATTTTCCAGCCTCAGGCCGCCAGACCGGTGTTTTCCTGCTGCAAGGCGTTTATCTGGCGCCGGCTTTCGCTGGCATAGGCGCCGTGATCATAGCGGTGCGTCCCCACGAAGTGCAGGAAGGCGGCATCCTGCGGCCAGGGTGTGCCCCAGTAATTGACGTAACGGCTGGAGGGCAGCAGCATCGGTGATGGCTCATTGGCGATCACGAAGCTGGAGGTGATCTGCTCCGTCCCCCAGATCGAGACATCTTCCGGCCCGACGATCCGTTTCATCTGTTCCAGAAAGGCGGAGGCCAGCGCGCGCCCTTCGCCACCTGCGGCGAATCCGGCAAAGCCGGAGCAGCACCGCACATAACGCCAGCCGCGATCCTGCGGAAACTGGTCCATGCGCGATTCGAGCCGTTGCTGGATATGCCCGTCTTCCGGCCTGCCCGGATAGAGGCGCTGCGCGATTTCGCCGAGCGGCAGGGCGCCGATTTCGGCATCGCTGCCGCCCAGCAGGGTGAAGCTGCGATTGCTCTGGATGGCCTGTGCCACTTCGGGGACCGGCCCGATGGTCACGGTGTCGCTGTCGAGCTGCAGCCAGTATTCGCCCTGACGATGATCGAGAATGGTCAGCAGCCGTTCCCAGGTGCCGCCATTGGGGAATGCGCCGACCTTGACCGCATCGATTTCGAAGATTTCGGGGTCGCCACAATGGCGGGCCAGCACGGCCCGGTCGCGCGGGGTCAGCGTACCGTCATTGAGGATCGCGATGCGCCCGTGCTGCAACTGCCGCCAGAGCGACTTCACCGCCACCAGATAGGGCAGCAGCACTGCCGTGCCGATCATCGAGAACAGCACCAGCCCGTCCTTGCGCGGCCTGACCGGCGGCGCCAGCGATAGGGCAGGCGGTTCGTCAACATGGCGGTCAGTTTAGCCGCAAGGAGTTAACCAGTGGTTTTGCGGCGGATGGTTCAGCCGGCCGCGCTGGCCTTGCCAGCATCGCTCATCTGCGCTTCGATTTCGGCGGCCTTGGCTTCGACCAGTTCGACGATGTGATCCAGCATCGCCGCGCTTTCCACATGATGGTCGGTCACGCCTGAAAGATAGACCATGTGCTTGCCGTTGCCGCCGCCGGTGATCCCGATGTCCGTTTCGCGCGCTTCACCCGGGCCATTGACCACGCAGCCCAGCACGGACAGCGACAGTGGCGTCTTGATATGCTGCAGGCGGGCTTCCAGTGCTTCGACCGTGCGGATCACGTCAAACCCCTGCCGTGCGCAACTGGGGCAACTGACCACCCGTACGCCGCGCGTGCGCAGGCCCAGCGATTTCAGGATTTCGAAGCCGACGCGCACTTCCTCTTCCGGCTCGGCGGAGAGCGAGACGCGGATCGTGTCACCGATTCCGGCCCACAGGAGATTGCCGATGCCGATCGCGCTTTTCACGGTGCCGCCGATCAGCCCGCCCGCTTCGGTGATACCCAGATGCAGCGGGCAATCCACCGCCTCGGCCAGGCCCTGATAGGCGGCGACGGCGAGGAACACGTCAGAGGCCTTCACCGCCACCTTGTATTCGTGGAAATCGTGATCCTGCAGCAGCTTGATATGATCCAGCGCGCTTTCCACCAGCGCTTCGGGGCAAGGTTCGCCGTATTTTTCGAGCAGATCCTTTTCCAGACTGCCGGCATTCACCCCGATGCGGATCGAACAGCCGTTGGCCTTGGCGGCGCGGATCACTTCGGCCACCCGTTCGGACGAACCGATATTGCCGGGGTTGATGCGCAGGCAGGCCGCGCCCGCATCCGCCGCTTCCAGCGCGCGCTTGTAGTGAAAATGGATGTCGGCCACCAGCGGCACCTGAGCCGCTCGCGCGATCTGGCGGAAGGCGGCGGTGGCATCCTCGGTCGGGCAAGAGACGCGTATGATGTCCGCGCCCGCATCTTCGCAGCGGCGAATCTGGTCAATCGTCGCTCGCGCATCTTCGGTCGGGGTGTTGGTCATGGTCTGCACGGTGATCGGCGCATCGCCGCCCACGGGCACTGCGCCAACCATGATCTGGCGGCAGGCACGCCGTTCGATTGTACGCCAGGGACGGATGTGATTCATGGTCAAATCGGGTTTCCAGAACTGGGAATCGGACACATCGGACATATCACTGGCGCAAAAAAGCAGGCTTGCGCCGCGCTGCCGATATGGCCCTTTGCCTGCAGGATTGCGACCCTTTCCATCACCAGTCTGATAACATGATGGTAGAGTGTAGGAAATCGGCGCGTCTTGCGGCATGACCGGTCAATGGATGAACAGCTTCAGACCGATCATGGTGCAAGCGATAGACCGCTGCTGTTCGGGCGGGTTCTGGACGGGCATGGCGGTGCCCGACCGGTCGGCTGGGCCGAAGCGCAGGCCTGGCATCCCGCCGCGCCCGGGGAAGTCCTGTGGGTGCATCTCAACCGCACCGTCCCCGGTGTGCAGGAATGGCTTGAAGGCGCGCTGAACATCCCGTAACCGACCGCAGAATTGCTGACGTCGAATGAAACCCGCCCGCGCGCCTTTCGCGAAGGACATACGCTGGCCGCGACGCTGCGTGGCATCAACTTCAATCCCGGTGCGGAACCGGAGGACATGGTTTCGATGCAATTGTGGAGCGATGGCGTGCGCGTGGTGACCCTGCGCCGGTCACCGCTGCAAACTCCGCGCGATACGGTGGTGGAACTGGATGCCGGCCACGGTCCGGCGGATGCGGGCGCGCTGGTTACCTCGCTGACTGAGCATATGATCGCCCGGATGAGCCGTTCGGTGGTTGACATGAATGACCATATCGATGCGCTGGAAGGCGAGGAACTGCATCTGTCGATGCTGGAAACGATCACCACGATCCGGCGCAATTGCCTGGCGCTGAAGCGCTTTATGGGGCCACAGCATGTGGCGCTGGAATCCATCGTGCGCGATGCGCCGCACTGGTTCGAGGACCATGACCGGCGCGAGATTGCATAAAGCATCGACCGGCTGCATCGTTATCTCGAAGATATTGACACCAGCAAGGAAAGCGCGGTGGTGCTGCAGGACGAGCTGCGCGCCCGCTCGCTCGCCCGTTCGGAACGGACCAGTTCGATCTTCGCCGCGATCGCGGTCATCTTCCTGCCGCTGACCTTCGTGACCGGCCTGCTCGGGATCAATGTCGGCGGGATACCCGGCGCGCACCACGAAGACGCATTCTGGATCGTCGTGGCGGTCTGTCTCGGCATTTTCGGAATGCAGCTTGTGCTGTTCTGGAAGTGGCGCTGGCTGTGACGATCCCGGGGCAGGCGGAAGGATGCGAGGCCTGAACCCGCGCACCCTCCCGCCAGATCGGGTCAGAATGTCTGGCTGATATTGAAATTCAGCCCGAAATCCTTGCGCAGCTGGAACCCGTTGAGATCCTGATGGATTGGCAGATTCGCCTCTGCCCCCAGGGTCAGACCGCGCGCGATCACTGCATTGGCGCCCAGTCCGGCTTCCACCATCTGGCCACCGTAATTGGCTTGCCGGTCAGGCGGGGACAGGTGATTGTGCGGCCCGTCGTAATGGCCGCGAATCTTGCCCTGATCGCTGTAGGACAGGCGGGCGGAGAGCGAAAACCGGTCGTCCAGCCTTGCGGCGGTCCAGACGCTGGCGGCCACCCGGTCACCCAGCGCATAACCGCTGCGGTTGGTGTGATCGAGGCGGATCACCCCGCTGGCCTGCGCCCCCCAGCTCAGCCTATCGGTCAGCTTCCCGCGCAGCGTGAGCGAGGGTTCAAGATCCCAGGTGCCTGACCCCGGCTGCATCCCGTAATGAACGTAACTGCCATCGTCATTCTTGCGCGAAACGCTGCCGGTGGGGGCAGAGACGAGCAGGCCAGCGTGAGCAGACAGCTTGGGCGCGCGCGACAGGGCGACCAGTGCCCCCAGCTTGGTGTCGCCGATGCCGCTGACCGCGTGAGTCATCGTTTCGCCCGGCATCAGCGTGTGATGACCACCGTGATCCGTGCCCATCGGTGGCATGGCGATGCCGAGCATCGTCATTTCCATGCGCATCCACATCGGCATGGCCATCAGCGTGATGCGTTCATTGGGGGCGTACATGACATGCGCCATGACCATGTCCATCGTCATCGATTTGGCGCGCACTGTGAAGCCGGCGGCAGCGATTTCCGCGTCGCTGGCCTTGCGGGTGCCCGTGTAATTGGCTCCGTCGTGGCGTTCGTGCGACCAGGTCAGACCCAGCATGAACTCGCCGACGTGGTGAACGTGATCGCCCATCATGCCCGCCGGGCCCTGTGCCTCGGGTGCTGTGCCTACTGCGTCGGGATGGCCGATGACCACGACCCGGTCCTTGTCGGTGCTGTCGGTATCAACGGTGGAACTCGCCAGCGCCGGACTGGCGACGGCAAGCAGGGGCAGCGCCGCGGCGCTGCGCAGGATTTTCGTCTTCATGAAATATACTCTCGCTTGATCTGAAACATTTGCGGAATCAGGCGAGTGGGGGCGGCCCCCGGGTTGGCGGGCGTGGCCCGTGGGGATAGGGCGCGATGGCAACCGTTCGCAGCACCGGCTGGGGCAGCGCCTGCGGTTCCAGCGGCGGCGCCAGCACCGGCAGATCGGGCAGGGCGGCACCGGTCGCCAGCATGCCGAAGGGGCAGGTTTCGCGCGGGGTTTCATGGCCGGGCGCATCCTTGTGGACCTTGCCGTCCGCATCCATGATAGCCACCACCGGGCCTGAGCCGGTACACAGGGCGATGCGCACACCGTCCTGCCCCGCTATTGGCATCCACCCGGAAGGAACCAGCGCCTTCACGCACAGCAGTGCTGCGATCAGCAGCCACAGCGAGGTGGCACGGACAGGAAGGCGGCGGTTCATTGCGCTGGCGCCGATAGTCTGCCCGACCGGTGCGGTAAAGCGCGAATGCGCCTATTCCGACGCGGCGTGCTTGTCCGCCTTCCGCTTGCCGAAGCGCAGATCGCTTTCCAGCCGGGCGCGCAGCTGGGCATAGAAGGCTTCGAGGAAGGCCCGTTCATCGCCGCGCCCGGCGGTCCAGCCAATCTTGGCACAGATCGTTTCGGCAACCTGCACCATGGCATCGGCGCGATTGTCGCGCAGGATACGTTCCAGCACCTGCAGTTCATATTCACCATAGACCGCCAGTTCCGCTTCGCCAAAGCGATAGCCATGGCTGCCCTGCGCCGCTTCCTGTCCCAATGCCGCCCGGCTTACGTCCAGCGCCCCTTCGCGGCGGCGGCCCGGCGCTTCGACCACGAAGGTTCCGGCCACCAGATCGCCCGCGCGCATCGCGTCGCGGTTGAAGAAGGGGAAGGTCATGAAGATCGCGAACCAGCCCAGCGCGGCCAGCCCCGCCAGCCCGCCATCGCCGCTCTGCGCGCCTGCCACCAGCACCAGCGGCAGGAACAGTTCGATATCGCGCAGCAGGTTGCGGGCGATCACCGCCTCGGCCGTCAGCCGCCCGCCATCGCGCGCGGCGATGCGGATGCCGGTGATCCGCTTGCCCGGCGTCGCGCCGCGCGGACCCAGTTCGAAATAGAGGAAATAGGCATAGCGGAAGAGGAACATCATGATCAGCCAGACGACCGCCAGCAGTTCCAGGGGGCCGCCCGCGCTCATCCCGCTGACGCCGAACACGCCGAAGGCGAGATACATCAGCAGCAGGGTGACCACCAGCATGGTGACATGAATAAGGATGAAATCGAGGATGATCGCACCCGCCCGCGCACCGCGGCTGGCGATGGTGAGGTTGAGCGCCAGCCCTTCGGGGGTGATCAGTTCGCGGCGGCGTTTCGCTTCGCGTGCAAGATGGGGGGCAGTGGCCATGGTCAGTCCGCCCCCATCGCCGGGCGGCGGCGCAGCAGATAGAAATAGGCGATCCAGAAGGCCAGCATCGCCCCGCCGATGGCAAAGCGCGCCGGGGTGACATTCACCAGCTGGCGCACGAAACCTTCAAGGAATGCCGCCACCATCAGCATCACCACCACGCCGGTCATCACGATCGCTGCGCGCCGCCCGCTTTGCGCGGCGGCGGCCAGGATCGACCGGTTGCCCGGAAAGGCCATGTTGCGCCCGACGTGAATCCCCGCCCCGCCAGCCAGCAGAATTGCGAACAGTTCGGTCGTGCCATGGACGCTCAGCCAGGCGATGAAATCGGTGCCAAGCCCGGCCCCGTCGAAGAGCCACAGCATTGCCCCCAGCAGCGCCATATTGTGAATCAGCAGCAGGATCGACGGCACGCCAAAAGCAAAGCCCAGCGCAAAGGCCAGGATCGCGACCTTGGTGTTGTTGCCGAACAGATAGGCGGCAAAGGCAGACAGGCCGGTGGTTCCCTGCTGGTCGCCGAAGATCGTCGAACGCAGCGAATCGGCAGAGGCTCCGGGCGCGCGCTGCCCGCCGAATTCGCCCGGCACCAGGGCATGGAACCAGTGCGGATCGCCTGACACCAGCAGCCAGCCAACCAGCGTGCCCGCCACCATGGCGGCCAGCGCGATCAGCACGTCGGGCGTGATCGCGCGCACCGACTCGCTCCACCCACCGCCGAAGAAGCGCCGCAGCCAGCTGCCGAGCGAGCTGCGCGTGCCATAGAGCTGGAACCAGGCGCGCTGCACCAGCGCTTCGAGGTAATTGAGCGTGGCTGCATCCAGCGTGGTTTCGCGGGCGATCGCCAGGCTCGATGCGGCCATGCGGTAGAGCGCAGGCAGGGCGAGCAGATCATCATCGGAAATGCGCCGTAAGCGCCCCGCTTCCAGGCGGGCGACAATCGCTTCCAGCCGCTGCCAGTCACCCTGCCGTTCCAGCCGGAACCGGTCCGAACGCAACGTGGCGGCGTCCAGGTCCGGTGCGGCCCCGGCCTTGCGGCGGCGAAAGAAATCCAGCAGCGCCATCAGCCGATGGCCCCCGAACGCTTGATCGCCAGATAGCGGTCAAGCAGGGCAAAGCCGATCCGCTGCCAGGGTGCCTCGATCACGTCCACCCCCAGCTGGCGCAGCCGCTGCAGCACCAGCGTGCGCTGGCGGGCGAGCGTATCGGCGCTGACCGCCATGGCCAGGCTGCGCATATCCTGCGGGTCGGTGCTGGCCAGCGCCTCCAGTTCCGGTTCCTTCATGGTCACGAACAGCACCAGATGATGGCGCACCAGCCGCCCGACATTCTCGATCAGCAGTTCCGCCCCGGTGGGATCGCTGAATTCGGAAAGCAGCACCACCAGCGAACGGCGCTTCAGCCGCGTTGAGAGCGTAGTCAGAGCGAGCGTGAAATTGGGTTCCTGCGCATGATAATCCAGCGTTGCCGCCGCTTCCTGTAGCCGATGGAACTGGCGCACGTCGGAATGGAAGGGCGTGGCCAGCACCGGCTTGCGGGCAAAGCCGAACAGCGACACGCGATCCCCGCCCTTGAGTGCGACATAGGCCGCGGTCAGCCCGGCGGAAACGGCACGATCAATGCGCGCCAGGCCGTCTACCGGTTCGCACATCGACTGGCCGCAATCGAAGGCCAGCACGATCTGGTTGTCGCGTTCGCTTTCGTTCTCGCGGGCCAGCAGGCGGGTCTGGCGGGCGCTGCTTTTCCAGTCGATCCGGCGCCGGTCCATGCCCGGCTGATATTCGGCCAGCGATTCGAACTGGCTGCCTTCGCCCCTGATGCGCCGGGCGATCATCCCGAATTGCGCATCGCGCAGGAAGGTTTGCAGCGTTGCGGACCGGACCGGCGATAGATCGGGCCAGATGCGGATCGTCTGGTCGAGCGGCCTTTGCGACTGGCGATGGGCAAGGCCCAGCGGCCCCGGCCAGCGCAGCCACAGCTGTTCCAGCGCGCCGGTGCCGCGCCGCTGCGGGACCAGCCTGGCCGCGCCGCGCCAGCTGCCACTGCCCGGATCGGCGGACAACACCATTTCGGCCCGCCCGCCCGCAGCCAGGCGCGGGTCGAACGCAATCGCCGCTTCCGGCGCACCACAGCGCCCGGCGATATCAGCCAGCACCACCAGTTGCAGCGCTTCGCCCACTTCCGCGTCGGCAGGCGCGATCAGCCGCACATCGTCCAGCCGCCCAGCCACCAGCCCGTCCAGCAGCACCAGCGCGACCAGCATTGCCCCGGCGGCAGGCACCAGCACCCATGCACCGGGCGCGAGGGCGGCGACCAGCAAGGCCAGCGGCGCGGCGAGCGCGGCGGCCAGCGCGGCCCGGGCGGTGGGAACGATCACGCCGCCTGCCCCCTATTTCGGCGCTTCGGTCTGTTCGATCAGGCCCGCGACCAGGGCTTCCACCTCGCGCCCTTCGATTTCGGCGGCGGGGGACAGCAACAGGCGGTGGCGCAGCACCGCATTGGCCTGCGCCTTGACATCGTCAGGCAGGACATAGTCGCGCCCGGCCAGCGCAGCGCGCGCCCGCGCGGCATTGGCCAGCAGCACCGCCGCGCGCGGCGATGCGCCCGATGACAGATCGGCATTGTCGCGCGTCGCCCGCACCAGCCGCACGATGTAAGCCACCACTTCGGGGGCGAGTGTGACACCCCTGACCGCGTTCATCGCCGCGCTCAGCCCCGATGCGTCAGTGACGGCAGCAATCCCGAATTCATCGGGCCGTTGCGGCCCCGCGCGCTGGCCGAAGCGGGTGACGATGGCGGCTTCTTCGTCAGCATCGGGATAGGCGACCAGCAGCTTGAACAGGAACCGGTCCAGCTGCGCTTCGGGTAGCGGGTAAACGCCGTGGCTTTCGATGGGGTTCTGCGTTGCGACCACCAGGAAATGATCGGGCAGCGGGTGCGACTGCCCGTCCAGCGTGACGCGGCGTTCCTGCATCGCTTCGAGCAGGGCGGCCTGAGTCTTGGGCGGGGTGCGGTTGATTTCATCCGCCAGCAGCAGTTCGCAGAACACCGGGCCGCGCGTCAGGGTGAACTGGCTGGTCTGGAAATTGAACAGGTTGGACCCCAGAATATCGCCCGGCAGCAGATCGGGCGTGAACTGGATACGCCCGTAATCCAGCCCCAGAGCCTGCGCGAAACACTGCGCCAGAAACGTCTTGGCCACCCCCGGCGGCCCTTCCAGCAGCACATGCCCGCCCGCCAACAGCGCGATCAGCAGGTGATCAACCACCTCGTCCTGCCCGACAATGGCCCTGGCCATTTCCGTGCGGATGGCATCGGCCAGGCCGCGCACATCCTCAAGCGTCATATTCATCAGCCAAGCTTCCTTTCGATGGATTTCAGCGCGTCTGCGGCGCGTAACAATTCGTGCGGCTTGCGCGCACTGGCAAGCCGCGCGGCCAATGCGGCAAAGGGGGTGTCGCTCAACCCGCGCGTGCCCAGCGCACGGTCGATCGCTGCATCAGTGCTGGCATCGTCGCCCTGCGGTTTCAGCCCCAGCCGTGCCGCGATGGTGCGGCGCATCAGCGCGGCATAGGGCGGACCGAGCAGATGCAGTCGGCCACTGCGGCGAATAAGCCCGGCGCTGTTGGCCACCAGCTGGCCCTTGCCCAGGGCGATGGCCGGACCTTGCGCCAGCGGCGGGCCGAAGCGGCGGAAGGCGCGCCAGCCCACCACGATCCCGGCGATGATGAGGCACAGGGTGGCCGCAAGGAATGGCGGGGTGAAGGCCAGCGTCAGCAGGTTCATCGCCCGGCCCAGCCCGTTTTGCGTCAGATCGAAGGCGACCGGGCCGATTTCCCAGTCCGTCACCGCGCCGATCAGCTCCACCGCCAGATCGGCATTGGCGGCCTTGGCCAGGCCGTAATTGTCCAGCAGGTCAGGCTCGAACACGAACACCACAGGGTAAGTGCGGCTGTCCTCTGCCGTCGCGCTATCCGCCAGCCCGGCCATTTCGGCGAGGCCCGGCGATGCGCCGCCATCGGCGCGAAAGGCGGCCAGCACGCGTCCGCTGGCCGGATCGCGCACCAGCGGCACCAGCCCCGCGCCCGTGCCCGACTGAACCTGCGCGCGGTCAGGCAGGCTGCCCGCAATGCCCCATTCCGCTGGCCCTGCCTGCCAGCCATCTGCCGCGCCGATGCGCGCGTTCACATCATCGGCAAAGCCTTCCCAGCCGGGCGATTGCGCTTCGCCCAGCTGGACCCAGCCCTGTTTTGCGCCCTTGGTCCCGTCAGGCAGGGGGTATGCGCGCCATTTGGGCAGGATGACGATGGTCGGCCCCTGATAACGGCGCGCGGTCACGATCTCGTCCAGCTCGTCCCCCTTGGCCTCGTGTGGCGGGGTCAGGATCAGCAGGCCGGGCGAATCGAGCGCGCCGTCATTGCGGTTGAGCGTTACGCCATAACCTTCCTTTTCCAGCAGATGGGCCAGCGCGGCATAGCCGTTCAGCCCCTTGCCCCCGGCATGGCCGCCGCCATCATTGGTGCCTTGACCGGTCTCGCCCACACCGATGAAATAGAGCGTGAGGAGAAAGGCCGCCGCCCCGATCACCAGCATGGCGAGCACGGTGCGCGGCGAAAACGGCGCGGCGGGGCGGGGCCGGGTCATGGCGCCCCCGGCGCCGGCAGGCGGGCCAGCGCAAAATCGGCATAAGCGGCGCGCGCGGCCTGCCAGTCCCCCGCATCAAGCGGGCTGAGCGCGAAGACCGCGCGTTCCACCCGCTCTGCGATCAGGGCGAAGGCGCCGCGCGCCTTGTCGGGCAGGCCGGGCAGCGCGGCAATCTCACGCGCAGTGCTGGACGGTTCCAGCCAGTCGGGCCGCGCATCGCGGATTTGGCGCACGCTGCGCAGCAGCAGCAGGTGAGTCGCCTCGTCGAACCGGCCCGCGGCGGCCAGCGTATCGGCATCTTCGAGCAGGGCCAGCGCCGCTTCCTCGTCAGGCGTCCAGGCCTCCGCTTCGGCCTGGCGGGGCCGCCTCAGGCCAAGTTGCGGGGCGATCAGCCGCCAGGCCAGGATCAGCAGCAGCAGCGTAGCAATGCCCAGCAGGACCCAGCGCAACAGCGGCCAGTTCTGGCCGATCAATTCGCCTGCCGGGCCAAGCAGGTCCTGTAGCCATTCCTGCAGCCGTTTCAGCCATTCGGGCGTTTCGGGGGGCTTGGGTTCGGGCAGCGGGGCGAATTGCAGGTCGCTTTCGGCGCGCACGCTTTCCCAGTTGCGCGCGGTCTGCCCCTGCGCCACCGCTCAACCTCGTTCGCGCGCCAGAGGATAGGAACCAAGCAGGCGCATTTCCTTGGAATAGAACGCCAGCTCTTCCAGCGCCAGATCAACCGGGGGATCGCCCGGCCGCCCGATGATGTCGGCAAAGAACATGGTCGCGGAGAAGCTTGCCCCCTTCTGGTAGCTTTCCAGCTTGGTCATGTTGACGCCATTGGTGGCAAAGCCGCCCAGCGCCTTGTACAGCGCGGCAGGCACGTTGCGCACCTCGAATATGAAAGTGGTCATCGCCTTGCGCGAATCGAGCGCGGCAGGATCGAGCGGTGCGCGCGCCAGCACCACGAAACGGGTCATGTTGTCGGCTGCGTCTTCCACCCGGTCCTCGACCAGCATCAACCCGTAAAGATCGGCGGCCAGTGCGGGGGCCAGAGCGGCGATGGCCGGATCGCCTGTTTCCGCCACCTGTGCTGCGGCGCCCGCCGTGTCCGCATGCGACAGCGGCACGATGCCCTTGGCGCGCAGATATTCGCGGCACTGGCCCAGCGCCTGGGGATGGCTGTATGCCGCCTCGAACGGGCCATTGCCGATGCCCATCAGTGCGTGGTGAATTGGCATGAAATGTTCGGCGACGATGTACAGTCCGCTTTCGGGCAGCAGGAAATGAATATCGGCCACCCGGCCATGCTGGGAATTTTCGATCGGGATGATGGCGGATCCGGCGCTCCCGCTTTTCACCGCGTCCAGCGCGTCTTCAAAGGCGAAACAGGGCAGCGGCAGGCAATCGGGTGCGAATTCCAGCGCGGCCCGGTGCGAATTGCAGCCCGGCGCGCCCTGAAATGCGATGGCGCGATCAGGCTCGGCGGCGGCGGCGGCGGTCATTTTTTCGACCAGGGCGAGGGCAGGGGCGGCAAAGCTGTGCATCCCCGTTTCGCTAGGGCTTGTGCGGATAAACCGCAATGGGCCTTGCGAATATGGCCTCAGCCCACTAGAGCGGCGCCAGAATTCGCAACCCGCAAGGTTTCAGGGATGACAGACCGTTTCAATACCATCGCCGGCTGGGTTCTCTTTTCCGGCATCGTCGCACTCGGCCTTTCGAGCCTGAGTTCCAAATATTTCGAGGCGGACAAGCATCATCGCCCGCACGAAATGGGTTATGCCATCGAAGGCGTGGCCGCTGAAGGTGGGGCCGAAGCTGGGCCCTCGCTGCCCGAACTGCTGGCCCAGGCCGATCTGGCCAAGGGCGAAAAGCTGTTCGGCAAATGCGTGTCCTGCCACACCATTGCCCCGGGCGGGGCCAATGGCATCGGCCCCAACCTGCACGCTATCGTGGGCGAAGCGGTTGGCAAGGGCGTCGGTGGCTATGCTGTTTCCAGTGCACTGTCCGGCGTTGGCGGCAATTGGGATTTCGCCAAGCTTGACCAGTGGCTGACCAGCCCCAAGGCTTTTGCCCCCGGCACGAAGATGAGCTTTGCGGGCCTCGGCAAGGCGGAAGATCGCGCGAACCTGATCGCATGGCTCAACACGCAGGGTTCGAACCTGCCGCTGCCTGCGGTGGAAGCGAAGCCGGCTGAAGAAGCCGCTGCTGCGCCGACCGAAGGTGGCGAAGAAGCGGCTCCCGCTGAAGCAGCAGAAGCGGCACCGGCGGAAGCTGCCGCCGCTCACTAAGCGGTGCGGACATGCTGAAAAGGGGCGCTATCCGGGCCCCTTGAAGCCTTTCGCGATCACATACCATTCAGACGAATCCTTCCGGCTCGCCGGGGGTTTGGCATGTTTGACGTTTTCGAAGTGACGTTTGAGCAGGGCCAGCAATTGCGCATCGGTGCCGCCTGCCAGTACTTTCGCCAGGAAAGTGCCGCCCGGCGCCAGGGTGGCGATCGCAAAATCCGCCGCCGTTTCGACCAGCCCCATGGTACGCAGATGGTCCGTCTGCTTGTGGCCAACCGTGTTGGCGGCCATGTCGGACAAGACCAGATCGGGCGGTCCGTCCAGCGCCGCTTCCAGCAGGCCGGGCGCCGCGTCGTCCATGAAATCCATCTGCAGGATGGTGACGCCTTCGATCGGGTCCGTTTCCAGCAGGTCGATGCCCACCACCGCGCTGCGCGGGGCGAGCTTGCGCACGACCTGGCTCCATCCGCCTGGCGCGATGCCCAGATCGATCACCCGCGTTGCTCCTTTGAGCAGACCAAAGCGTTCATCCAGCTCAATCAGCTTGTAGGCCGCGCGGCTGCGATATCCATCCGCCTTGGCTTTCTGCACATAAGGATCGTTGAGCTGGCGGCTGAGCCAGCGGGCGGAGGAGGCGGTGCGCTTCTTGCCCGGGCGCAGCTTGCGATCCGGGCTTTTGCCGGAACGGGTCATGATTGCTTCTGCCGGTTGCGCTGCGGTGCAGTGGCCGGGCGTTGCGGCGCGAAGGAGAGGTCCGAGGCGATCAGGCTGCGCAGGATGCCTTCGCGAATGCCGCGGTCGGCCACCCCCAGCCGGTCGGCCGGCCAGATGTCCAGAATCGACTCCAGTATCGCGCAGCCCGCGATCACCAGATCTGATCGTTCACGGCCAAGGCCCGGCATGTCTGCCCGTTCCGTGGCCGACATGCCCGCCAGCCGCTGGCTGATCGAACGCATCGAATGGGCAGGCACGATCAGCCCGTCCACGGCGCGGCGATCATATTGCGGCAATTCCAGATGCAGGCTGGCAAGCGTGGTCACGGTTCCGCTGGTGCCGAGCAGGCGGACCTCCTGCCCCGCCAGCGGTGCGGTCCGCCCGGCAAACTCGGCGAAGCTCTCGCGCACCAGCGTGCGCATCTGGTCATAACGGCTGGCGCGCGCTTCGGGCGAGTTTTCCTCGCCCGCGCAGCTCTCCGTCAGTGAGACGACACCCCAGGGCACGCTGACCCAGTCAATCATGCGCGGCGTTTCCGTCACCGCGTCGATCAGCACCAGTTCGGTCGATCCGCCGCCGATATCGAAGATCAGCGCGGGGCCATCCCCTTCTTCCAGCAGGATGTGGCAGCCCAGCACCGCCAGCCGGGCTTCTTCACGGGCGGAAATGACGTCCAGCACGATGCCGGTCTCCTCGCGCACGCGATTGATGAAGTCATCCCCGTTTTCAGCGCGACGGCAGGCTTCGGTGGCGACCGAACGGGCGAGGCGGACGCGCCGCCGCTTCAACTTTTCGGCGCAGACCTTGAGCGCGGCCAGCGCGCGATTCATCGCTTCCTCGCTTAACCGGCCAGTCTGGGCCACGCCTTCGCCCAGCCGCACGACCCGGCTGAAGGCATCGATCACCGTGAAGCTCTCGCCCGACGGGCGGGCGATCAGCAGGCGGCAGTTGTTAGTGCCAAGGTCAATCGCGGCATAGGCCTGACGCGGTACGAAGGGCTGCGATGCTGGCGCGCGCGCCGCGACGGGGGCCTTTTCCGCAACTCTTGCGCCCTGTTCAGCGCCGGGCCTTGCCCTGTTGTCGCCGGAAGGCCGCGATCCGTTCCGGGGCGGTTTGCCGCGCCCCTTTTTCCGGTTGCGATTGCGCGTTGCGGGCGGTTTTGCCCGATTGCGCGCCGCGCGCTCATCCGGCGGAGGAATATCCGCCATCTCACATGACTTTCACATATATATATGCCCGCCCGACAGGACAGGTAACCTGCCGGTGATGCTAGCTTGCGCGGCCGGTCCCGGCAAGGGCATGCGCAATCAGCGGCTGTTGCAGTCTGCCAGCCCTTGACCCGCCCGCCTGCGCGCCCTAATGGCACGCCCCGCGCTGCCCCGTCGTCTAAAGGTAAGACTACGGACTCTGACTCCGTCAATCGAGGTTCGAATCCTCGCGGGGCATCCATCCTTCCCGTCACCACCCTTGCTCCTTCCCGGTCATGGCTTTAGTCCGGCGCCATAAGCATTTACGCAATTCGGGGAGTGAAATGAGCATCGCCAGCGATCCACCCAGCGAACCGGGCGTTCCCGGCCCTCATGGCGAAACGGCCGCGCCGGATCGTGAACTGGCCCGTCGCAAATTCTACGAGGCCCGCCAGGAAGCCGCCTTTACCGAGGCCTCACCCACCGTCACCCCGCAGACCGAACATCCCGCCTATCGGCTGGCCTTTCAGGATCGCGATTTCCTGCTGAGGGACGAATTGCGGCCGGTGCGCTTCCAGCTTGAACTGCTGAAGCCTGAAATGCTGCTGGATGAAGCGGGGGTCGGATCGACTCTGGTAATGTACGGATCGGCCCGGATCCCGTCGCCGGAAATGGCCGCGGATATGGTCGCCAATGCCGCGCCCGAGAAGCGGGCCGTGATGGAACGGCTGGCCGCCAAGGCCCGCTATTACGAGGAAGCGCGCAAGCTGGCCTTCACCGCCGGCTCCTGCGCGCCGATCGAACATGGCAAACGGCAATTCGTGGTCTGTTCGGGCGGTGGCCCCTCCATCATGGAAGCGGCCAACCGGGGGGCATCGGAAGCCGGAGTCGAATCGATCGGCCTTAACATCGTGCTGCCGCATGAACAGGCGCCCAATCGCTATGTCACGCCGTACCTCTCTTTCCAGTTCCACTATTTCGCGCTGCGCAAGATGCATTTCCTGCTGCGCGCCCGCGCCGTGGCGGTGTTTCCCGGCGGCTTCGGCACACTGGACGAATTCCTCGAACTGCTGACGCTGATCCAGACCGGCAAGATGAAGCCCATTCCCGTGCTGCTGTTCGGCAAGGAGTTCTGGAGCCGGGTCATCAATTTCGACGCGCTGGCCGAGGAAGGCACGATCAATCGCGAGGATCTGGATCTGTTCCACTGTTGCGAAACCGCCGAGGAAGCCTGGCGGCACATCACCGCATTCTACGATATTCCCTGCGTGTAAACCTGCGCATGGCCCAGCGGGCCATTGCCCTTGCCGAACCCCGGTGCGGCCACCAGCGCGGCGCGCACGAAGGCGCGTGCACGCGCCACCGCATCGGCCAGATCCAGCCCCATGCCGAGAAAGGTCGCGATCGCGCTGGCCAGCGTGCAGCCGGTGCCGTGCGTGTGGCGGGTAGCGATGCGCGGATCGTGCCAGAGCACGTCGTTCTCGCCCGGGCGGACGAGGATGTCTTCCACCAGTTCCCCTTCCGCGTCGCCGCCCTTGGCCAGATAGGCGACGGCGCGCATGGTCATGGCCGCATCGCCCCCCAGCGCCAGCAGTTCAGGCACATTGGGCGTGGTCAGCGTCGCCAGCGCCATCAGCCGCTCAAACGCGGCGATCGTGGCCGCGTCAGCCAGCGCCGCGCCGCTGGTGGCGACCATGACCGGATCGAAGACCACCGGCACTTCCAGCCCTTGCAACCGGTCCGCCACGGCATCGGCGATGGCAGCAGAGCCGAGCATGCCGATTTTCACCGCATCAACTCCGATATCGCTGATGCAGGCGTCAATCTGGGCGGTGACCAGGGCCGGGCTCAGCACTTTCACCGCATGAACGCCGGTGGTGTCCTGCGCGGTGATGGCGGTGATCGCGCTCATCGCATAGCCGCCCAGCATAGTGATGGTCTTGATGTCGGCCTGAACCCCCGCGCCGCCCGAACTGTCCGACCCGGCGATGGTAAGGATACGCGGGGGAAGAGCGGCCATGCTCACGCTCAGGCCGCTTCGGCCACCGCTGCGCAGATATCCTCGACCACGCGCTGAACCTCGGCGGCATCGTCGCCTTCGGCCATGACACGGATCACCGGTTCGGTGCCCGAGGGGCGGATGACCAGCCGCCCGCGCCCGTCGAGCGTTTTTTCTGCGTCGGCAATGGCTGCCTGCACCCGCGCATCGTCCAGCGGCTTGCCGCCGGAAAAGCGCACATTCTTGAGCAGTTGCGGCACCGGGTCGAACAGGTGCAGCAGTTCACTCGCCCGCTTGCCGGACTGGACCAGCGCGCCCAATACCTGCAGCGCGGCGATGCAGCCATCGCCGGTGGTGGCGTGATCGAGCAGGATCATATGGCCGGACTGTTCCCCGCCGACATTGTATCCGCCCGCGCGCATCGCTTCCAGAACGTAGCGGTCCCCCACCTTGGCCCGCACCAGTTCGAGTCCGATGCCGTTGAGGAAGCGTTCGAGGCCGAGATTGGACATGACCGTCGCCACCACGCCGCCACCCCTGAGCAAGCCAGCTTCGGCATAGCGGCTGCCGATCAGCGCCATGATCTGGTCGCCATCGACCGTTTCGCCTTGTTCATCGACCACGATCAGCCGGTCAGCATCGCCATCCAGCGCGATGCCGATGTCCGCACCTTCGGCCAGCAACCGTTCCTTCAACGTGCCGAGCGAGGTTGATCCGACCCCGTCATTGATGTTGGTGCCATTGGGTTCGACACCGATGGCAATCACATCCGCGCCCAGTTCCCAGATAGCGCTGGGTGCGACATTGTATGCCGCGCCATTGGCGCAATCGACCACGATCTTGAGCCCGTCCAGCCGCACATCGTCGGGCAGGCTCTGCTTGATTGCGTGGATATAGCGGCCGCGCGCATCGTCGATCCGGCGCGCCCGGCCAACCGCTGATCCCTTGGCCAGCACGGGGGCTTCGCTCATCGCCTGTTCGATTGCCAGTTCGTCCGCATCGGACAGCTTGAAACCGTCCGGCCCGAACAGCTTGATGCCATTGTCGTCGAATGGATTATGGCTGGCGGAAATCATCACGCCCAGGTCCGCCCGCATTTCGCGCGTCAGCAGGGCGACCGCCGGGGTCGGCATGGGGCCCAGCAGGATCACATCCATGCCCACGCTGGTAAACCCGGCGACCAGCGCATTTTCCATCATATAGCCGGACAGGCGGGTATCTTTGCCGATCACCACCCGATGGCGATGATCGCCGCGCAGGAAGTGGTGGCCCGCTGCCTGCCCCACTTTCATGGCGGTATCCGCGCTCATCACCCCGTCATTGGCGCGTCCGCGAATGCCGTCCGTTCCGAAATATCTGCGCGCCATGATGCCTTGCGGTGCCTCTGTCTTACTCGTTGCTGACGGGTGGTTAGCAAAGCTTCGCACTGCTTGCATCGCCAAACTCTTCGCATTGCTTAATAAGGCTGATCGGAATTCCCCATGCACCCCTGCGTGGCGCGAGGCGTTACAAGGCTGGTTCCTCTTATTCGCCAAACGGAGTTTTCCATGCCTTTCAAGCTGATTGATCTTCCTTATGGAAAGGAAGCGCTGGCGCCTGTGATTTCAGCCGAAACGCTGCAATACCATCATGGCAAGCATCACGCGGGCTATATCAAGAAAGTGAACGCCGCCATCGAAGGCACGCCGATGGACGATATCGCGCTGGAACAGGTCATTTCCGCCGCGCGCGACAGTGACCAGGGACTGTTCAATAATGCCGCCCAATCCTGGAATCACGCGTTCTACTGGCATTCCCTGACCGCTGATCCTGCTGCACCGGCAGGTGCCATGCGTGAAGCGATCGAGGCATCATTCGGTTCCGTAAAGGCGCTGACGGACGAGCTGGCCAGCCGGGGCGGCGGGCATTTCGCCTCCGGCTGGGTCTGGCTGGCCGAACAGGGCGGCGCACTGAGCATCGAAGAAACACATGACGGGGATACGCTGGCTGACAGCGCCATGAACCCGCTACTGGTCATCGACCTGTGGGAGCATGCCTATTACATCGATTATCGCAACGATCGCGGCGCTTATCTGCAGGCGCTGATCGCGCAGCGGATCAACTGGGGTTTCGCGGCGGAAAATCTGGCGCGCGGCTCGGCCTGGACCTATCCGGGATAGGCCACGCCGACGCACAGGTCAGAGCGCCTTTTCGTAAATCCGGTATTCCTTGTTGACCTTGCTGTCGATCGCATCGGCAATTGCGATCATGCCCTGATTGTCTTCGAGAATCCAGCCGATCTCGCCGCGCTTGGAACCGTATCGGGCGGTGGCGTCGCGGCGGATATATTCGATCATCATGAAGGCCAGCTGGCTGGCCATGCGCGAGGCTTGCAGACGTTTGAGAACCCCCATGAGCGGGACGCGCATCTGTGCGTCAGTGGGCTTCCTCAGCCACCACAGCAGCCGCGCCCAGCCAAAGGGCAACAGCCTGCCGCGCAGTTTGTGAATGACCTGATTGACGTCGGGCAGGGTCATCATGAACGCTACCGGCTCTCCGTCATATTCCGCGATACGGATCAGGTCAGGGCGGACCAGCGGCTTGAGCTTCTTCGAGGTATAGGCGATCTCGCGTTCGGTGAAGGGGACAAAGCCCCAATTGTCCGACCAGGCATCGTTCAGAATATGCAGGATCGTTGCCGCTTCCTCGTCAAATCGCTTCAGATCGACCTCGCGGATGCGGATACGCTCGTTGCGTTCGCCTGATTGCACGATCCGCTGGATCAGCGGCGGAAACTGCTTTGTCACATCAAGGTCATAGGTGAACAGGCGCTTGGCCGTGGCATAGCCCTCACTCTCGATCCAGCCCTGATAATGTACCGGATCGTGGCCCATCATGATGGTGGGCGGATGATCGTGGCCCTTGACCAGCAGGCCGGGTTCTTCCCAGACCGACATGCTCATCGGCGCGAGCACGCGGGTCATGCCCTGTTCGCGTAGCCAGGCTTCGGCGCGCTCGATCAGCGCATGCGCGGTTGGCGCGTCTTCGGCCTCGAACAGGCCCCAGTTCCCGGTGCCCGGCCCCATGCCCTGTTCAACCGGCTGAGCCAGCGCGAGATGATCGATATGTGCAGAAATGCGGCCCACGGTGCGGCCGGCGCGCCGGGCCAGGAAGAACTGCACATCGGCATGATCGAAAAACGGGTTTTTCCCGGGCGTCAGCAGTTCCACCATCTCGCCCCGGATGTACGGGACCCAGTTGGGATCATCGCCGTTCAGGCGATAGGCGATATCGACAAATTCCTTGAAGTCCGCCTTGCTGGCGACGGGAGAGATCACTAGTTCAGGGTTCACTGCGAAGACGCCTTTGTTCGGGAAGTTGCCAGCACTGCGTTGGCTGCCATCGTCCTGTCAAGCAGGGGTTGAGCGGGCGGGGCGGACATTTTGCTGCCACGATTGAAGAGCAGGGACCGGGCCGGAAATTGCCTATGACTGTCCAGACCCCAGTTGGAAACGATCCCGTCGACGGTAACGCGCCGCATGCGGACGATATGGCCATGCTGCGCGCTGCGGTGGAACTGTCGCGCGACATATCCGCAGCGCGGCCTGCGATCTACTGGCCGGATATGCTGGGATCGGCGCTGATCGGCTATGCCGCGCTGGCCGGGGCGATCCTGGTGCCAGCTGGCTGGATAAGCGTTGCGCTGGGCGTGCTGGCAACGCTGGCGCTGTATCGCGCGCTGCTGTTCATTCACGAGCTGACGCATATTCACCGCGATGCCCTGCCCGGCTTCCGGCTGGGCTGGAATCTGCTGGTCGGGATACCGATGCTGACGCCTTCGTTCATGTATGAAGGGGTGCACACGCTGCATCACGCGCGCACCCGGTATGGCACGGCGGAGGATCCCGAATATCTCCCGCTGGCGCTGATGAAGCCGTGGTCGCTGCCCGCGTTCATCCTGATCGCGCTGCTGGCGCCGCCCGCATTGCTCGTCCGCAGTGCAGTGCTGGTGCCGTTGGGAGCGATTTTTCCGCCGCTGCGCCGTTTAGTCTGGGCGCGGTTTTCGGCCCTGTCGATCAATCCCGGCTTTCGCCGCCGCCCGCCCGAAGGGGATTTGCGGCGCATGGTGTTCTGGCAGGAAGCGGGCGCCTCGCTCTGGGCCTTAGCGCTGATCGCCAGCATTTTCGCGCTCGGCTGGCGCCCGCTGCTGATCGCACTGTGCGTGCTCTCGGCCGTCGCCGTGCTTAACCAGCTGCGCACGCTGGTGGCACATCTTTGGCAGAATGATGGCGCCGCGATGAGCGTGACTGCCCAGTATCTCGATTCGGTCAATGTGCCGCCGCCCGGCATTGCCGCCGGGCTGTGGGCGCCGGTGGGCCTGCGCTATCATGCGTTGCATCACCTGCTGCCCAGCCTGCCCTATCATTCGCTGGGGGAGGCCCATCGCCGCCTCAGCGCGCATCTGGGCGCGGGATCGACCTATGCCAGGGCCAGCTATCCCGGCATGGCCATGCTGGTCGCGCGGATCGCGCGCAGCACCATGGTCAGGCGCTGAACCGGCCGAACAGCTTTATTCTTCGGTCCTGATCAGCACCGCTTCGCCCAGCAGAGCGAACAGGAAGAAGGGCGCCCAGGCGGCGAGGAAGGGCGGATATCCGCCGAAGCTGCCCATGGCGAGCGCGGCATTGTCGACCACGAAATAGGCAAAGCCCAGCGCCATCCCGGCCACGAAACGGACGAACAGCTGGCCCGAACGCGCCAGGCCAAAGGCGGCGACCGCGCCCAGCAGGGGCATCAGCACAGAGGACAGCGGGCCGGAAATCTTGTGCCACCAGGCGGCACGCAATTCGCCCGTCTGGCGGCCCGTGGCTTCCATCAGCCGGATCGCGTGCGAAAGCTCCACGATGCTCTTGTTGTCAGCTTCCACACCGGTTGTATCGACTCGCGCCAGCGTCAGTTCCTTGCCGACCACGAATGGCTTGAGCGGACGAAGGCTGGTCGTCTGCACGTCGAACGATACCGGATTTTCCAGCTTCCAGCCGGGGTTGGCGTATGTCGCGCGGGGAGACTGGATCTTTTCCAGGATAATTCCGCTGGCGTCGCGCCGGTACCAGGTCACCCCTTCCATCAGCTGTCCTTCGGGTGTGTGCGACAGGCTGGCCGCGGCGAGAACATTCGGCCCGTCGCGCAGATAGACATTGTTGCGGGTGCCCGAATTGCGGGGCAGGGGCCCGTAATCGTTCTTTTCCCAGGTCTTGAGCGTGGCGTTGGCCCTTGTCACCACCCGTTCGTTGAACGCGAAATTGACCACGGACACCGCCATGGCCGTCAGCAGCAGCGGCGCCAGTACCTGATGGGCAGACATGCCTGCCGCCTTCATCGCGATCACTTCGCTGTTCTGGTTGAGCGTGGCCAGGGTGATGATCGTGGCCAGAAGGACCGAATAGGGCAGGAAGCGCGAGACAAGCTGCGGCAGGCGCAGCGAAACATAGCGCCACAGTTCCGCCTGCCCGTTGCCGGGATATTCCATGATCGAACCGCTCTCGCTCAGGAGGTCGAGCGTCTGCAACACCAGCACCAGCATGACCAGCACCGCCAGCACGCGGGTGATAAACAGCCGCGACAGGTAGAATGTGACCGTACGCGAAGGAAAGAAATCAAGCTGCATCGGCGGCCTTCCGCAGGTTGCGGGCGCGGCGGTGGCTTCTCGAAAGCAGCCTGATCCTGCGCCCGATGCGCGCGAAAACGGCTTCCAGCGCGCCGATCGCCTGCCCGCCGGGAATGAAGGCGACGCGGTAATACATCCACAGGATCAGCGCCGCAAAGATCAGGAACGGCCCCCACAGCCCGATCACGGGATTGAGCAGGCCGAGACTGGCGACATCCTGCGCATACTGGTTCACCTTGTGATAGGAGACGACCATGACGATCGACACGAACACGCCCAGCGCCGAGGTCGATCGTTTGGGCGGGATCGCCAGCGCGACCGCCAGCAGCGGCATCAGCAGCATCATCACGACTTCGACCAGCCGGTAATTCAGGCTGGCCCAGCTCTGCGTTCGCTTTTCCAGGGGCACCTGGTCATTCCAGCCGATCTTGAGCAGTTCGGGCAGGATATATTCCCGTTCGGCCTGGCCGCGGGCGCGGAACGCCTCGATCTTGGGCAGGTCGATCGGCAGGTCGTGCTGGGAAAAGCTGAGCACGCGGGGCGTTTCGCCCGGCTTGCCCGTTTCCTGAATGATCGTGCCATCCACCAGCCGCAGGATCACCGTATCGCGGCTGTCTTCAGTCGCCAGAAAACGGCCTTCGCGCGCGGATATCGACAGGACCTGCCCCTTCTGATTGGCGATGCGCGCGAAAATGCCGATCAGCTGCGTGCCATTGTTGCGGCTCTGTTCGATCCGCAACGCCATCCGGTCCTTGAGCGAGGTGAATTCGCCCACCTTGATCGAAGCGCCAAGCGCGCCGGACCGCAGCTGGAATTCCATCTGTTCGTAATAATAGCGCGAATAGGGCTGGAGAAAGCCGACGATCAGCAGGTTGAGCGCGGCCAGCGCGATGGTAAGCATATAGGGCACGCGCAGCAGCCGGTTGTAACCCATCCCCACCGCGCGCAGCACGTCCAGTTCGCTGCTGGTCGCCAGCTTGCGAAAGGCCAGCAGGATGCCCAGCAGCAGCCCCAGCGGGATCGCCAGGCTGGCATATTCGGGGATGAGATTGGCCAGCATCTTGAACACGATGCTGACCGGCCCGCCTTCGACCGCCACGAAATCGAACAGGCGCAGCATCTTTTCCATCAGCAGCAGTGATGCGGCGATCACGAACACGGCGACCATCGGCACCCAGGTCAGGCGGAAAATATAGCGGTCAATGGCAGTTAATGATTTCAAGCGCTTGGCCGTCGCTGTCTTGTCGTGGCGGGATCGTGTCCCGGCCTATAGCGCGCCGGGGGCGGCAGGTCATGCCCCGTTTTGCAATTGGCTGACAGGGGCAGGGGCGGGCGTGTTTCAGAGCAGTTCGAACAGCTCGTAGACTGGTCCTTGCGGGCGCCGATGGCCGATCCCGAAAGCGATGACATCATTCAGCCAGACCAGCTGCGGGGCGGCGGTTTCGAACTGGGCTGCGGTACGGAAATAGAGTTCGTCCGGTGCGATCGTCTCTCCCGCCTGCATCCGTTCGATCATGTCGTTGGGGCCCCTGAGGCGGCCGGTATAGGTCATGTAGATGATTTCACCCTGATCGGTTTCGAGCATGGCGCGAACATCGAGATGAATGACCCCGTCCGGGCGGCGAAACCACCAGTCCCCGCCGCCGGGCTGCGCGATGCCGTTCAGGCGCTCGCCATGAAAGCGGCCCGACTGGATGATGCCGCTCTGCCGGAAATAACCCTGCGGGACTTCTCCCACCGGCTGGGGCGTGGTTTCAAACTCCGCAGTGAACAGTGGACGGAAGCGCGGCTCGCTCAAGTGGATTTCCGCGACCGGCCCAAGTCAGGCCTTTTCCAGCGTGCATTGCAGCGGGTGCTGATTGGCCCGCGCGAAATCCATCACCTGATTGACCTTGGTTTCGGCGATTTCGAAGGGAAAGATACCGCACACGCCCACGCCCTTCTGGTGGACATGCAGCATCACCCGCGTCGCCTGTTCCAGGTCCATGCTGAAAAAGCGCTTGAGCACCATCACCACGAATTCCATCGGGGTGTAATCGTCATTCAGCAGCAGAACCTTGAACTGGCTTGGCTTCTTGGGCTTGGCGCGGGTTTTGATGGCCACGCCGACCTGCGCGTCATCGCCCCCGGAATCGTCACCCGGATCACTCATATTTGGCCCGCACAGCGGGGCTTTGCGCATATCTTCGGCGTACGGAATCATCGGGTCAGGATATCGCATTGGCGGCGGAGCGCGCAAGCAGCTTCGAAAAGCGGGGGAATCCCGGGGGAATCCGAAGCCATGGCGTCAACGGCAAAACGGGCCGGACAGTCTGCACTGTCCGGCCCGCCTTGTTCGGCCGGGGGGTAGGGGTCCCCGACTAAGCGGTGATTCAGGCGGCCTTCGAGACCTTCTCGGCCAGGACGCTGAAACGCGTGGAGAGCGGCGCGATGGCTTCGTTGGCCAGCTTCACCAGCTGTTCGCTGCTCTTCGAACCGAACGCAACGGCCGAGTCGAAGTTGCGGCGCAGCAGTTCGCCCTGGAGCTGGTACAGTTCGGTCGGCGACTTGATCGCGGCGAACTTCTTCATGTCAGCCGTGGCGGTTTCGAACGCGCCCTTGGTTTCTTCGACGTAGTTGCGGCCCAGTTCCTGGACGCCGGACGCGATGATCTTGCCCGATTCGACAACGGCTTCGACGTTGCCCTTGGCGATTTCGCTGACTTCGCCAACGGCGGCCGAGCTCTTATCGTAAGCGGTCTTGGCCTTGTCCTTCACGGTGGCGATCGAGTCAGTCACCATCTTGGTGTAGTCGGTCTTCTTGCTTGCAGTAGCCATGAAAAATTCCTTCAGATTCGAAACAGTGGGCAGGGTTGGGGTTGTTGCCTTGGCCGGAGCCTTGGCGGGGTTCTTGCTCTTGAGCGTGGTCGCGGCGGCGGGGGCCGCCTGCTTGGTCACCTTCCTGGCGACGGCAGGCTTGGCCGGCTTTGCCGCAGGTGCCTTCGCCGGAGCGGCGGCAGGCTTGCTGGCCTTCGGGGCCTTTTTCGCCGTCACCTTGCGGGTGGCCGGCTTCTTTGCGGCAGCGGGCTTCTTTGCCGGAGCCTTGGCCACGGCCGGGGCTTCCACTGCCGGGGCAGGTTCGGCCTTGGGCGCCGCCGTTACCGGCGCGGGCTTGGTTACCGCGACGGTGCTGGCAGCTGCCTCATAGGCTTTCTCGGCTGCGTCACCCGTCGCATTTTCGATCTTGTCTGCCATTCGTCCTGTACCTCGCATTGCGCTTTCCCGGACCGGAAAGGCGTATGTTGCACTGCACAAATAATCAGTGCGCCTGCGATGTCAAGGAAAAATTGTGCAGTGCACAAAAGTGTAACAATCGTTGCGGGGCCTGTGCCGGGGCGGGGTCGAATGGGCGGGGCTAATGTTCCATTACGTAACGGCCCGGCGCGTCCTCGATAACCTTGTCGCCCTTGCCGCCCGGCGCGCGCTTGCCCTTCGCCGGGACTGTTTCGGTGCCGAAGCTGTGCAGCCATTCGATCCAGTATGGCCACCAGCTGCCGGGGTGTTCGTTCGCCCCGGCCACGAAATCCTCGCAAGTCGTATAGGGCGGCTCGCTGGTCCAGTACTGGTACTTGTGCAGCGACGGCGGATTGACCACCCCGGCGATATGGCCTGACCCGGCCAGCATGAAACGGGTCGGCCCGCGGAAATGACGGGTGGCCCGAAACACGCTTTCGGGCGGCGCGATGTGATCTTCGCGCCCGGCCTGGATGAAGCACGGCGTTTCGATGCGGGTAAGGTCGATCGGCGTGCCATCCGCTTCCAGCCGGTCCGGCACGACCATCAGATTGTCGCGATAAAGCTGCCGGGTATAATTATGATGCCAGCGTGCAGGCAGGTTGGTCGAATCCCCGTTCCAGAACAGCAGGTCAAACGCCGGGTAATCCTCGCCCAGCAGATAATTGTTGATGACATAGCTCCAGATCAGATCCTTGCCCCGCAGGGCATTGAAGGTCGCTGCCATGTAGCGACCGTCAAGATAACCCTTTTCGGACAGCTGATCGGCCAGTGTGAGCGCGGGGCCATCGCAGAAATATTTCAACTCCCCGGATTTCTCGAAATCGACCTGGGCAGTGAAGAATGTCGCACTGGCGACCCTGTCGGCCAGCCCGCGCCGGGCGAGGATGGAAAGGGTCGCAGCAAGGGTGGTGCCCGCCACGCAATAACCGATGGCGTGGACGGCGGGCACTTTCAGCCGATCGCGGACGACATCGATCACTTCGATCTGGGCGCGGATGTAATCGTCCCATTCGATATCGGCCATGGATGCGTCCGCTGATTTCCAGGACACCATGAAGGTGGTCAGCCCCTGTTCGACCGCCCAGCGCACAAAGCTCTTCTTTGCGTTGAGATCAAGGATGTAGAAGCGGTTGATCCACGGCGGAAAGATCACCAGCGGCGTTTCCAGCACTGTTTCAGTGGCAGGGCTGTACTGGATCAGCTGGAACAGCGGCGTTTCATGCACCACCTTGCCGGGGGTGACGGCGATGTTGCGACCCACTTCGAAGGCGGATTTGTCCGTGTGCGACAATTGCCCGTGCCGCAGGTCGGACAGCAGGTGTTCCATCCCGCGCACCAGATTTTCGCCCCGCGTTTCCAGCGTGCGTTCGATCACTACCGGATTGGTGGTGGGGAAATTGGCGGGGCTCAGCGCCTCCACCATGCAGCGCGCCGCAAATCTGAGCTGGTCGCGCTTCTCGTCATTCAGCCCTTCCATCGCATCAATCGCGGCCTGGACCTGGTCGGACAGCATCAGATAGGTCTGGTGCAGGATGGCGAAGGCGGGCTGGTTCTGCCAGCGCGGATCGGCAAAGCGGCGGTCGGAAAGGGGGAGGGCGGGCGCGCTGCCGGTGTCAGCGTTCGGCCCCAGCCCGTACTGGGCCAGCACATTTTCCCACAGCGCCAGCCCTTCATCGCACAGGCGCTGGCGCGTATCGGCATTGCCCAGCGGCAGTTGTTCGTAGAACATCTCCAGATAGTCGAGCCATTTGGTGACATCGGCAAAGGGGTGCGGGTCCTTGCCTTCGCTGACCAGTTCCTGCTGGAATTCGAGCCACAGGCCCTGCAGCTTTCTGGAGGATTCCAGCCAGCCCGCCATTTCCTGCGGGTCCAGGCCCGGCGGGACGAAGCCCGGCATCAATGGCGACAGCATCTGCTGAAGCGCCGCTGCCTGTTCGCTCCACAGCCGCTGGAACATTTCGGTCGGGTCGTCTGTTTTGTCTGCCATTGTCAGCTTGCCGGTTCTAGAGGGGCGCACACGCGCCGTTTCCAGGATGAGTCGTTCGTCAACGCCATTGCATAGCATAAGCAGCATTTGCGAAAGGGCCATAATAGCCTAAAGTTGATTGCAGAGCGGTGACGGTCACCGCCCTTTGGAATGTTAGAGGTCATGGAAGACGAATTTTACCGCATCAAGCGCCTGCCGCCCTATGTCATCGCCGAAGTCAACGCGATGCGCGCTGCGGCACGCCATGCGGGCCGTGACATCATCGACCTGGGCATGGGCAATCCCGATCTGCCGCCGCCCGATCACGTTATCGAAAAACTGTGCGAAGTCGCGCGCAAGCCTGATGCGCACGGTTATTCCCAATCGAAGGGTATTCCCGGCCTGCGTCGCGCCCAGGCGAATTATTACGGTCGCCGGTTCGGGGTCGATCTGGACCCTGAAAGTGAAGTGGTCGTCACGCTCGGCTCGAAGGAAGGGCTGGCAACGCTCGCCACGGCGATCACCGCGCCGGGCGATGTCGTGCTGGCACCCAATCCCAGCTACCCGATTCATACGTTCGGTTTCATCATCGCCGGGGCCACGATCCGCTCCGTGCCGACCACGCCTGACGATCGCTACTGGGAATCGCTGGACAAGGCGATGGCCTTCACCGTGCCGCGGCCCAGCATCCTGATCGTCAACTATCCGTCCAACCCCACCGCCGAGGTGGTGGACCTGGCGTTTTATGAACGGCTGGTCGCCTGGGCGAAGGAAAACAAGGTCTGGGTGCTGTCCGATCTGGCCTATTCCGAACTCTATTATGACGGCAAGCCGACCCCTTCGATCCTGCAGGTTCCGGGGGCGAAGGATGTTGCGATCGAATTTACCTCGCTCAGCAAGACCTATTCGATGGCCGGCTGGCGGATGGGCTTTGCCGTGGGTAACCGCAAGCTGATCGCGGCGCTGACCCGGGTCAAGAGTTACATCGACTATGGAGCGTTCACTCCGATCCAGGCGGCGGCCTGCGCCGCGCTGAACGGCCCGCAGGATATCGTGGACCGCAACCGCGAACTCTATCACCGCCGGCGCGACGTGCTGGTGGAAAGCTTCGGACGTGCCGGGTGGGAAATCCCCCCGGCCAAGGCGTCGATGTTCTGCTGGGCACCCCTGCCACCGCAACTCAAGGATATGGGCAGCCTCGAATTTTCCAAGCAATTGCTGACCCATGCCGAAGTCGCCGTGGCACCGGGCGTCGGTTATGGCGAGGACGGCGAAGGTTTCGTGCGCATTGCGATGGTCGAAAACGAGCAGCGCCTGCGCCAGGCGGCGCGCAATGTGAAGCGCTATCTGCAATCGATGGGTGTGAATTCCTCAGCCGCCTGAACGGGCGATAGTTCGGCGTTACTCAATCAACGGATCGATTTTCGCTAAAACTACGGTTGCATTGTCCTGTGTGTTTGTGATGCGTTGCATCGCAAGCAAACGGGGACATGATGAAGCAATTCTGCTGGCTATCGCAGCGCGCCGACCTGCCTGACCGGTGGGATCTGCGCCTGCGCGGCTGGACGCTGAACGCGAACCAGCCCGATCCCGATACCGAACGGCGCGAAGGTTTCCCCATCCTGTGCGACTATCAGGGCATCAGTGCCGGGCAGATGGCCGGGTTGCGCCAGCATCGCCAGCGCATGTTGTTGCTGGGGGTCGAAGGCGGGCTGGAGCGCGCGGGTCTGCTTGCGGCGCAGTTTGCCGATGCCCTGCCCGGCGATGTCGGGCTGGATGAACTGGACCAGCGGGCCGAACGGGTCATGGCGCTGGCTCAGGCGATGCCGCGCCAGCGTATGGCTGGGCCGGTGCGGCTGGATCTGTTCCACCGCGATGCCCAGGTCGACGGGCGCTGGCTGGGCCTGCACCCGCGTGAATTCGCGCTGTTGTGGCATCTGGCCGAAGTGCCCGGCAGCCGGGTAACCCGCGCCCGCCTGCTGGCCGATGTCTGGCGGCTCAGGCACGAACCGGAAACCAACCGGGTGGAGGTGCATGTCTCGCGTCTGCGCGCGAAGCTGGCCGGTGCGGGGCTGGGGCACATGATCGTGACTGATCCGCTGGGCGGCTATCGTCTTGATTCAGGCGGCTCTGCCCTGCCGCTCGACAATCCGCAGATTTTGCTGGACGAATATGTGCGGCGCACGGACAGTAGCCGGGTTGAGGAAAGGCAGGCGGATGACAATCCCGTTCACGAATGACGACAGGGTGACGATCGAAATGGACGATCGCGGGGTTGCGCAGCTGCGCCTGGCCCGGCCCGCCAAGATGAACGCGCTGGATATCGCCATGTTCGAATCGCTGGTCGCGGCGGGCGATGCGCTGTCCCGCAGCCGCGGCGTGCGCGCGGTCGTGCTGGCGGGCGAGGGCGGTTGTTTTTGCGCCGGGTTCGATCTGGCCAATTTCGAAAGCTGGCAGGGTGCGGGCGCGCCCGATCTGCCCGCGCGCACGCATGGTGACGCCAATATGTTCCAGCAGGCGGCGATTCAGTGGCGGCACCTGCCGATGCCGGTGATTGCCGCGGTGCATGGCGCCTGTCTTGGTGGTGGCCTGCAACTGGCCAGCGGCGCGGATATCCGCATCGTTGCGCCGGATGCGAAGCTTTCGATCCTGGAACTGAAATGGGGGCTGGTCCCAGACATGGCCGGTTTCGCCCTGTGGCGCGGGCTGGTGCGCGACGATGTGCTGCGCGAACTGCTGTTCAGCCACCGCATCTTCAGCGGGGAGGACGCGCTTGACCTGGGTTTTGCGACCTTGGTCGATCGCGATCCGCTGGCGCGGGCCACGGCCATGGCGCACGCCATTGCCGAACGGAATCCCGATGCGGTGCGTGCGGCCAAGGCGCTGGCCAACCGCGCCCTGGATGCAACGGCGGCGGAACTGCTGCTGGCGGAAAGCCGCGCGCAGGCTCAGTTGATGTGGTCCCCCAACCAGGTGGAGGCGGTCGCCAGCCAGATGGAAAGGCGCGCCGCGCGCTATGTTGACCCGTGAAGTCGGCAAAGAAGCGTTGCCTTGCCGCGATCGCTTCGCTAGGTGCCCGGCTTCACCGCGTCCTGACGCAAGAGGCCCGATGGCGGAGTGGTGACGCAGCGGACTGCAAATCCGTATACGCCGGTTCGATTCCGGCTCGGGCCTCCAGCTTTTCCCTAGATTGTCCCCCCGATCGCACTGCGCATGCAGGAAGTTTGCCCTTGCGTGACAGAAAGCGTTGCACCGCGCGGCGAAGCTGACTAGAGAGCCGCCCCGGGCGCCGCTTTAGCTCAGTCGGTAGAGCACATCATTCGTAATGATGGGGTCAGAGGTTCGAATCCTCTAAGCGGCACCACTCACTCCCAAAATCACCAGACTTCTGGCGCGCTCACGCCAGAGCGCCTGTGAGGCCCGCCTTTCTGCGGCCTTTGGGGCGGGCAACAATTCATGTGGGGTCGTGAGACTAGCGGACCAGAGCGTTTGTGCGGGATTTGCGGCCTCAGTCTCAGGAGGCCGATTTCCAGACCCCACCTGGTTCTGATGCTTAGAAGCCCAGGGCAACTTTCTGGCCCTGCCAGTCCAATGGCAAGTCGGCCCTGAGAAGTACATTGGGGCTGAGAGACTGTGGCTGCCGACCGGCCAGGATCGCATCCACGATCTCCGGTGCGATCCATGAAAGGCGAAACAACCGGCCCATTCTCTTGCGGCACCGACCGCTGGATGCCGCGATCTCGGCGATGGTGCTGTTCCGGGCGAAAAGCACTTCCTTTCTGATTGCCATCGCATCCCGCAGCAACGAGACCAGCGCCTCGTCGCGCTCGTCTTCAGCATGCTCCGAGATGACAAGCTTCACTTCCTTGCCCTTGCGAACGTGAGCAATCGGAACGCTGATTGGTATCAGCCGGTCCGGCGAAACTTCTGTCCCAAGTACTTCGGACAAGTTGGGTGCAGACAGCACAATCCTGATTGCAGTGTCTGCGACATCCACACGTTCAATCAAAGCGGGTACCTTGGTCCGGCGATGGAATGTGCTGGCAGTGACCTGCTCCGCGATACGTTGGCACCGCGTAATGGCGGCGGCCAGGCTCCCGGCATCATCGGTTCCGACCAGATTGCGGATCATGGATTGATCCGAGAGAAAGGTAACCAGCATTCCCACCGCGCGCTTCTCGATATCGTGCGCTGGTAATCGCCAGGCGGGGTTCTCGTCAGCGATCGCTGATGGATGGGTAACGTAATATCGGTAGCGCTTGCCGCTACGTGATGTGTGACTTGGGGTCATCTTGCGTCCAAGCCCATCGCGGATGATACCAGCCAGCAAGCTGGCTTCCTTCGCGTTGCGCCGCAGCTTTCGATCGACTGTGTTCTGAGCGATGAGAAGTTGGACACGCGCCCAGAGGTCCTCCCCAATGATCGCCTCGTGTTCACCAGGCGATGCGCTGCCCTTGTGCACCATCTCGCCGCGGTAGATGCGGTTCTTGAGCAGGTGGAACAGCGAGCCGCGCGTGAACGGGATGTCGCCGCGAACGGACCCATCCTTGTGAACACGCCGCTTGGTCCGGCCCCCTTGTTCGCGCAGCTCATCAAGCAGCGGTTGGCCCGAGCCGAGATTGGCGTAGCGTGTGAATATGTGCCGGACAGTGGCGGCTTCCGTTTCGTTGATCAGGAGTTTGCGCTCTTTGACCTCGTATCCAAGCGGCACCGGTCCGCCCATCCACATGCCCTTCTTCTTCGAAGCCGCAATCTTGTCACGGATACGTTCGCCAGTAACTTCGCGCTCGAACTGCGCGAAGGACAGCAGAACATTGAGCATAAGCCGGCCCATGCTGGTCGTGGTGTTGAAGGACTGGGTTACCGAAACGAAGCTTGCATCCGCCTCATCGAGCACATCGACAATGCGCGAGAAGTCCGACAGGCTGCGGGTCAGCCGGTCGATCTTGTAGAGGGCTATGACCTGGACTTTCCCGGCTGCGACATCGACGAGCAATTGCCTCAGACCCGGGCGCTCCATGTTCCCGCCCGAGAAACCGCCATCATCATAGCGGTCCTTCACAAGCTCCCAGCCCTCATGGCGCTGGCTCATGACATAGGCGGCGCAGGCCTCGTATTGGGCATCAAGGCTGTTGAACTCCTGCTCGAGACCTTCCTCGGTCGACTTGCGGGTATAGATCGCGCAGCGCACCTTTCCGCTTGTCCTGTTCACGCTGCCGCTAGCCATCGGCGGTCTGCCCGCAGAGCCCGAAGAAGCGCGGGCCAGACCAATGGCTCCCGGTTACCTCGCGGGCGATGGCAGAGAGTGATCCATATTGCCGGTCCTCGAACACGAACCCTTCCTGCGCGACCTGGACCGAGATGGTTCTTCCGTTCCAGCTTCGCACCAGCCGGGTGCCAGGCTTGATAGTGGGCCGTGCCGGCCCGGCCTCCTTCAGTTGTAGTGCTGAAGCACGGGACAGGCCCGAGCCAGCATTCTCCTGCAAGTAATAGGCGATCCCGAGGCGGAGCAGGTCGACCGACAGGTTGGGAGCAGGCCGTTTGCAGACCCGCTCCCATTCTGCCTGCAGCTCCGATCGTGGCATCTGCATCAGTGTTGCCAACTGGTCCTTCAACTTCGCCATGTGTCAGGCGCCGACAGCGATTGAATACCGGCTCACGCCATCGACTGAGACGCGCTCGATGGCATGCCCCTTTTTCCGCAGACCAGTGATCGCTGCCCGCGTCGTATGCGGCAGCCATCCGGTTGCCTTCACGAGATCATCAAGCGTGGCGCCCTGCTTGCGCTTCAGCAGCAAAACGACCTTATCTGTCTTGGTCGTCTTCTTTGCGGTCGTAATCCTGGCCATGGGTGGTTCTCCTGGTTTGGAGCGAACTAATTCCCGCTCCCACCACCCAAGGCCCCGTTACGCGCTAAGCGCTGGGGCTGCCGGTGCCTTTAGGCACCGCAATTCAGTAAAAACACCAATGCTTGCATTGCAAGAGAAGTCGAATGAAATGTCTGCTTCGCGCCCTAATCTCGGTCATTCATCGGCAATTGACTGCGAACCGAAAGCGGCCATTCGTTCAGTCCCGCTGGAGGTAAGATTTGGGTGGAAAGCGGACATTCCACTTGTCTCAAATCCGTTCGCCGCGCAGCCGGAGCGAGTTCATGACGACCGAGATCGATGAGGCGCTCATTGCGAAGGCCGCGAACATTGGACTGATCAGCATGCCAAGGACCGGATAGAGCACGCCTGCGGCAATCGGCACGCCGACACCATTGTAGACGAGGGCGAAGAACAGATTCTGGCGGATGTTACGCATCGTTGCCTGCGCCAGCCGTCTTGCTCGCACGATCCCGTTGAGATCGCCTTTGACCAAAGTGATTCCCGCGCTTTCGATGGCCACATCGGCACCGGTGCCCATCGCGATACCAACATCGGCCTGCGCCAGCGCCGGTGCGTCGTTGACACCATCGCCCGCCATCGCCACCCTGGCGCCCTGCCGTTGGAGTTCATCGATAATGCGCGCTTTGTCCTCTGGCAGGACGTCGGCACGGAATTCATCGATTCCAAGCCTCGCGGCGACTGCTCTGGCAGTGCGCTCATTGTCACCGGTCGCCATGATGATGCGAAAACCGAGGTCATGAAGGGCCTTCAACGCATCAGGCGTTCTGTCCTTCACCGGGTCAGCCACGCAAACAAGGCCCGCCACCGCGCCATCGACCAGGACGAACATCACCGTCTCACCCTCGTCGCGGCGTGCGTTGGCTTCGTCCGCCACGCCTTGCACCTCGACGCCAAGGTCGCTCACCAGCTTGAGATTGCCGAGCGCCACGGATTTCTCGCCCACGGTTCCCTTGACGCCCTTGCCCGTCACCGCCTCGAACCCTTCTGCCGAGCCAAACTCAAGCCCGCGCTCTTCGGCGCCCGAGACAATCGCCTCCGCCAAGGGATGCTCGGAACCCCGTTCGAGGGTCGCCGCCAGGCGCAGGACTTCCGCTTCGTCGAACCCTTCCTTGGGCAACACCTCGACCAGCCTGGGCTTGCCCACCGTGAGAGTTCCGGTCTTGTCGACGATCAGGGTGTCGATCTTCTCGAAGCGTTCGAGCGCCTCGGCGTTCCTGATAAGCACGCCCGCCTGTGCGCCGCGTCCGGTAGCGGTCATGATTGACATTGGCGTCGCCAGGCCCAGCGCACAGGGGCAGGCGATGATCAGCACCGAAACCGCCGAGATCAGTGCGTAGGAAAGCGCCGGAGCGGGCCCCCATATCGCCCATCCGGCGAACGCAAGCACCGCCACCGCGATCACCGCCGGGACGAACCAGCCCGCGACCTTGTCGGCATATTTCTGGATCGGTGCGCGCGACCGCTGCGCCTTGGCGACCATCTCGACGATCTGGCTGAGCATCGTGTCGGCACCGACGCGGCGCGCCTGGATAATCAGGCTACCGGTGCCGTTGAGAGTCGCGCCGGTGACCTCATCGCCCGCCGTTTTCTCGACCGGGACCGCTTCGCCGGTGATCATGCTTTCATCGAGCGAGGAACGGCCATCCAAGACTTCTCCGTCGACCGGGATCTTCTCTCCCGGACGCACGCGAAGCCGGTCGCCGACTTGGATCTGGTCGAGCGGAATCTCCTCCTCGCTGCCATCGTCGCGGACCACCCGCGCGTTCTTGGCTGCAAGATCGAGCAGCGTGCGGATGGCCTTGCCGGTCCCTTCGCGAGCGCGCAGCTCCATTACCTGGCCGAGCAGGACGAGCACGACGATCACGGCAGCAGCTTCGAAATAAACCGGGACATGGCCATGCATGTCGCGGAAGCCCGCCGGAAAGATGCCTGGGCCAAGCACTGCGGTGACGCTGAAGAGCCAGGATGCGGCGACGCCCATCGCGATCAGCGAGAACATGTTGAGATTCCACGAGAGGAAGGACTTCCAGCCCCGCTCAAGGAACGGCCAGCCGCACCATAGGACAACGGGCGTTGCCAGGATCAACTCGGCCCATTGCGCCGCCGGTTCGCCAAACGCTTCCCTCAGCCAGCCCAGGCTCATCATCGGCCCCATGGCCAGCAGCAGGACCGGAATCGTCAGGGCCGCGCCGATCCCAAAGCGACGGGTGAAGTCAGCAAGTTCGGGATTGGAGCCTTCGGCCTCCATTGCCGCTGATTCGAGTTCGAGTGCCATCCCGCAGATCGGGCAGGAGCCGGGCGAAGCCTGCCGCACCTGAGGATGCATAGGGCAAGTGTAGACCGGGCCGGAGTAGCGGTCGGGCAGCTTGTTGTAGCGCCCGTCTTTCGGGGCTTCGCCGCTATGGAAGTGGCAGGAGTGGTCGTGATTGTGCTCGATCATGAGGAAACGCCTATTGCTATATACCCTAGGGGGGTATAGTAAATCTTACATCGTGATTCAAGGTGAGGCGCAGATGCACAACAAGTTCGAAAAGCAGATCGCCCGGATGCGTAGGATCGAGGGGCAGGCGCGCGGGATAGCGAAGATGATGGAAGATGATCGCTATTGCATCGACATCCTCCAGCAATTTTCCGCTGTCGAGGCGGCGCTTCGCTCGGCTCGTGCCGAAGTGCTTAAAATCCATGCCGCACATTGCGTCGAGGACGCCATCGCCTCGGGCGACAAGGAAGACCAGAAAGCAAAATTCGCTGAGTTGGTCGCGCTTTTCGAGAAGCAGGGACGCTGAATCGCAATCGACCGCCGCTCTCAATCGGATAGCCCCAATGCCTATTCTTGACCGCCGCAGATTTCTAACCGGCAGTTCCCTTGTCCTCGGCTCGGCAAGCCTGTCCCAATCGCTGCCTGCCTGGGCTCGCGGCGCGCATTCTGGAACGATGGCCCGGCAAGGAAGCAACGTCCTGTCGGGCGAGCATCTCACCATGACTGTCGCCGACGCTACGCTTGCAACCGGCACGCGGCGGGGGCCAGCGGTCACGGTGAACGGCACCGTTCCCGGTCCGCTTGTTCGTCTCAAGGAAGGCCAGAATCTCGTCGTTGATCTCGTCAACAATTCCTCCGACGAAACCTCGATCCATTGGCATGGGTTGCTCTTGCCCTTCCTGATGGACGGTGTGCCTGGCGTGTCAATGGCCGCCGTGCAGCCGGGCAAGACCTTCCGTTGTTCCCCGTCAGCACCTATGTCCCAGATTTGAGGTTGTGATTTAAGGAGGGTTGGGGCTTCGTCGTAGTGACGAAGGAACGAAGATGAAGCCCCAATCCTCCTTGAAAAAATCGTCGGTGAAGGCCCCTGCTGAGCGGGTGGTGAAGGACATCCGGCGGCAGACCCGTCGGCATTTCTCGGCCGAGGACAAGATCCGCATCGTGCTCGATGGCCTGCGCGGTGACGACAGCATTGCCGAGCTGTGCCGCAAGGAAGGCATCGCGCAGAGCTTGTATTACGTGTGGTCGAAAGAGTTCATGGAAGCTGGCAAACGCCGTTTGGCCGGTGACACTGCGCGAGCCGCAACCACCGGCGAAGTGCAGGATCTTCGCCGCGAAGCCCGTGCTCTGAAGGAATGCGTTGCCGATCTGACGCTCGAGAACCGCCTGCTCAAAAAAAGCATGATCGCGGATGGGGAGGGCGACGAATGAGGTATCCCGCATCCGAAAAGCTCGAAATCATCAGGCTCGTCGAGCAGTCGCACCTGCCCGCCAAGCGAACGCTGGACCAGCTCGGCGTGGCCCGTCGGACCTTCTACCGCTGGTATGATCGCTACCTTGAGGGCGGGCCTGAAGCCCTGGAGGATCGGCCATCAGCACCGAGCCGGGTGTGGAACCGGATCGGCGATGATATCCAGCAGCAGATCATCGAGATGGCGCTGGATTACAGCGAGCTGAGCCCCCGCGAACTGGCGGTGCGCTTCACCGACGAGAAGCGCTACTTCGTATCCGAAGCCACGGTTTACCGGCTTTTGAAGGCCCATGATCTGATCACCAGCCCGGCCTATGTCGTGATCAAGGCCGCCGATCAGTTCCACACCAAGACCACGCGCCCGAACGAGATGTGGCAGACCGACTTCACCTACTTCAAGATCATCGGCTGGGGCTGGATGTACCTGTCGACCGTGCTCGACGACTTCTCGCGCTACATTATCGCTTGGAAGCTGTGCGCCAACATGCGGGCCGAGGATGTCACCGATACACTGGACATGGCGCTGGCTGCCTCGGGTTGTGACAGCGCGACCGTGCTGCACAAGCCCAGGCTGCTCAGCGATAATGGCCCCAGCTACATCGCGGGCGAACTGGCGGAATATATCGAGGCCCGGAAGATGAGCCATGTGCGCGGTGCCCCGATGCATCCGCAAACCCAGGGCAAAATCGAGCGCTGGCACCAGACCCTAAAGAACCGCATCCTGCTGGAGAACTACTTTCTGCCCGGCGACCTTGAGGCCTAGATCGAGGCGTTCGTCGAGCACTACAATCACCAGCGGTACCACGAGAGCCTGAACAACGTGACGCCCGCCGACGCCTACTTCGGCCGGGCGCCAGCCATCATCAAACAACGCGAAAGGATCAAGCGACAGACCATCGAATATCGGCGCTTGCAGCACCGCAAGCTCGCCGCCTAATATCAACCCCCAGGCGAAGCCCATACTCCACTAATTTACGCTGCGATCTGCGCCAAATGTTCTGACGACGGACAAACGATTCACATGCATCATATCGCATTTCATGAAACCTAGCGGAGCATGCCGAGTTCGCGCCCCTTCAGTTGCAGCGCGAGATATTTCGAAAACGAACGATTTTGCTGAAGGCCACCGCCCGCAATCCAGAAGCCTTCCTGTCCCGTGCGTTTCCACATCGCGCGAAGTTCGCCGTGTTCGTCCATGCCCCAGACCGGGCCGACTTTATGCGCGACCTCCTCCCCCATGATCGCGCGCACCGATTCCTGCATATTGTCATAACCCGCCGCGATAATGACCAGGTCATACTCTGAAGCGGTGCCGTCGGCGAACTTCACATTGCGCCCCTCAAATCCGGCGATCGTGGTCCCGTGCTTGATCTTGATCTGGCCGCTGATGATCAGGTCGGACGTGCCGACATTGATATAATAGCCACCGCCCCTGCGCAGGAAATTCGTCAGAAAGCCGGCGTCTTCTTCGCCGTTATTAGTGGCAAAGCCCGCGCGGTTCAGCCCGGCAATCAGATCCTTGTCCATTTCGATGACGCGTTTGGTCATTTCCTTATGGAATTTGAGAAGCAAGGCATAGGGAATGGAATTGCTCAACATGTCGGCCTGTTCGACCGGAAGCCCGCTTTCGCTATAGATCGCATATGGCAAAGATGCACCGGGTTCCAGGCTGATCACGCAGGTCGAACCGCGCTGCAGCATGGTAACGCTGGCACCGCACGCGTTGAGTTCCTGCGAAACGTCATGTGCACTGCTGCCTGATCCGACCACCAGTACTCGCTTGCCGTCCATATCGATGCCGCCGGCATATTCGGCCGCATACATCAGAGTGCCTGAATATCGTTCAACTTCTGGGAGCTCGATCCGGCGCGCACCGCCAAACACCCCGGTCGCCAGAACGACATCGCGCGGATGAACGGTGCGAGAGGTTCCGTCACCGCGCCGCAAGGTCAATGTCCAGCGCCGCAAGGCTTCGTCATAATGGCTGCTTTCCAGCGTGGTCGAATTCCACACCGCAATGGACATGGCGTCGGCATAGATTTTCAGCCATTCGGCCAACTGGTCTTTGGTGATATATACCGGCCATGACGCCGGAAAAGGCATATAGGGGAAGTGGTTGGCCCAAATCTGGTTGTGCAGCACCAGCGACTGGTAACGGTTGCGCCAGACGTCGCCGATCCGGGGTTCCTTGTCGATCACCAGCGTCGGGATATCGAGTGCACCAAGACGCGCCGCCAGCGCCAGTCCGGTTTGAGCACCGCCGATAATCACCGTGTCGGGTTCGTTTGTTTCAAAATGCGCGGCATGGTCCGCTGCAGTCATCCATTTGCCGAACCGGCCATGGCCGGGTGCCGTCACATCAGGGCGCATGCCCCCGACTTTTTCTTCGTGGCCTTTCAGATTTTCGAGCGAGGTAAATACCGTCCAGGCGATCCATTTGCCCGTTTCCTCATCCACCATGCGCAGCCGGACATGCCCGCGGCACAGGCCGATATCGGTCGTGAAATCGAAGAATGCTTCTACGGACGGTCCGATGCCATGCCGCATGAACGACCGGGCGCTGCCGCTGTCGAGTGTGAATCCTGTCGGATCGCGGCCGGCTGCGAAACTGACAAGGCCTTCGCTGGCATCCTGAGCGCCTGACAAGGTGCGGATATCCCAGCTGAGCGCCAGAATGTCGCGCCACAAGACGTCGTCCGTTAACAAGCCCGCCACACGTTCCGCTGCACCCGAGGCCAGGGCAACCGTAAATTCATCGAGCCAACCCTGCGCGATCAACCGGGATGTATCCCGGTCAGGTGTGTCAGTGTCTGTGCGCTTCGTCATCGGTGATCCGGGTTTAAAATTGGACAGGAAAGTGCGGGCAGGAATGACTGCGCCGGGTTGGCGGCGGGTTCTATTCCTGGCCGTTGAAGCTGAATTCGCGATAGCCTCCGGACCGGATGTCCTGCAGCACATCCTTGTACTTCGAATACCCCCCCATGTAGAAATTGAGGCTAAGGGGTTTGCCAGGAATATTCGCACCCAGAATCCACGACTGTGACTTTGGCAAAATCGTTGAGTTGGTAAGTTCCAGGCAAATGTCGAACCACATGGTGACGGCGCTTTTTTTGACCTCGATCACGGTGGCATCGCGATCACGCGTTTCCTCGATAAGTTCCGCGATCATGTCGACTTGCAGCTCGATCGCTGGCGGCTGATTGGCAAACGGAACGCCCGGCGCATTCACCATGAACATGTTGGGGAAATTGTCCGTCATGATTCCAAGGAATGTCCTGGCCCCGTCTTTCCATTGGTCCTGAATGACAGACCCGCCCGTGCCTTCCATTTTGATGCGAAGATAATTGCCATCGCCAGCATCAAATCCCGTCGCCAGGATCAGCATGTCCAGTTCGCGCCGTTCCCCATCTTCCAGGATCACCGCATTGCCTTCCACGCGCGCGATCGGGTTGGCCCTTACGTCCACCACGTCCACATTGTCCCTGTTGAACTGCTCGTAATAGCCGGCATCGCAAAGCGGGCGCTTTGCATACAGATCCTTGGGCAGGAGCTTTTCAGCCTTGGCCGGATCCTTCACGATCTGGCGGATTTTCGATCGGATGAATTCCTGTGCATAGCCGTTTGCCGTTTCGTCGGCGATCAGATCGTTGAAGGTGCCGAACATGAAGCGAAAGCCGCCTCCTTCTGCCCAGGCCTCCTCGAACACACGCTCGCGTTCCTCGGGGCTCACGTCATGCGCGGAAACATGGCTCTCCCTGGCGCCGAAAACGGTGATCGTCTCTTTTTCCTGATTCCAGATTTCTTCGTAATTGCCCTTGATCTGGCTGATGTGTTCCTGGCTCATATAGCCGTTACCTGACGGCACGCTGTATTGCGGCGAGCGCTGGAAGACAGAAAGGTGCTTCACCGCAGGCGCAATGGCCGTGATCACCTGTACCCCGGTCGAACCGGTTCCGATGATGCCAACGCGCTTGTCTGTCCAGGTCGCATCATCGGGCCAGCGTGAAGTGTGAACCATTTCACCTGTGAAGCCCTCTATCCCTTCGATGTCTGGCATTTTGGGCATGGAAAGCAGGCCAAGCGCCGTAACCACGAAACGGGCGCTTACCGTTGCGCCATCTGCCAGTTCGATGTGCCAGCAATTGGTGTCCGAATTCCAGACCGCACCGGCCACTTCCGTGTCCAGAGACATGTCTTTCAAGAGATCGAAGCGTTCGGCGAAACCTTCCAGATAGTCCAGGATCTCTGGCTGCAGACGATAATGCTGCACGAAATTGTTCGTCTGGAGAATGTCCTTGTCGAACGAATAGCAATAGAGGTGCGAGCGCGTGTCCGACATGGCGCCGGGATATTTGTTCCAGTACCAGGTGCCGCCCACGCCCTTGCCCTTTTCGTACAAGTGCGTGCGCAGCCCAAGGTCATCGCGCAGCCGTTTTAGGGCATAAAGCCCGGCGAAACCGGCGCCAATCACTATTGCCTCATAGTCCATAATCAGGCTCCTGATGTGTTAGCTGGAGTGTTGCGCGGGCTTGAGCGTGCGATGCCAGGCAGCAACCCTTCCCAGTTCATCGTCGGCAATTCGTGCCCGCCCGGCCAGACAGGGAAAAACATGCTGCATGCCTTCGGCAATCGACATCGTGACATCGACGCCCGCGCTGCGAGCCACTTCGGCAAAGCGCGTCGTGTCGCTCAGCAAAGCCTCGGCCGATCCCGCATTTACATAGACCGGGGGCAACCCTGCGAGATCGGCCTTGAGCGGATTGGCCAGCGGGTTCACCGGCGATGCGCCCGCCAGATAGGTCTGCGCCAGACCTTCCAGCATTGCCCTGTTGACCAGGGTATCAGTCAAAGCCTTGCTTTCGATTGTCTCGCCCCGGTGCTCCATGTCCAGCCAGGGTGAAAAAGCGATTATGCCGTCGGGGAGAGGTTCCCCCAGATCCCGCAATTTAAGGGTGGTGGCGATCGCAAGGTTGCCGCCGGCCGAATCGCCCGCAATCAGGATACGCCCGTTGCCAGACTGCTGCGTGCGCAGCGCGCGGCAGACAGCCACACCATCCTCGATGGCGGCTGGAAACGGGTTTTCCGGCGCCAGTCGATAGTCAATGACGACAACCATCGCCCGCAAATGGTTGGCGAGATGCCCGCCAAGCTTCCTGCGCCCGTCAGCCGAGCCGACGCAGAACCCGCCCCCGTGGCAATAGGCGACGGTGTCTTCACTATTTTCCGTTGGAATTGCGAAGATCGCAGGAACACCGCCAATCGATCCTGACCGGTAGCAAACGCCTTCCGGCTCCAGCGCGGGCCTGTGCCATTCCTCGAAAATGTCGCGCAGATCTTCCATGCTGTAATCCGGATTTGCCATCATGCGGGACTGCCACCCCGCATACAGCTCATCCAGAAAACGCGGGTCAGCCGGATCGGTTGCCCTGTCCAAAAGCATTCTCCACACTATTGCCGCAGTGTTTCTCCACACCGCTGTTGCAAGGGCCCTAGCATTCGTGTGACAAGTTGGTCAATCATGAGTCGAGACGGTTTCGGATTTTGTGTCAGGCGATCGCCCCGGAAAGGTGCGCACGGCGCATGGGCGCGAGGCGACGCGCTCTGACTGGGAGGTGCATCCAATGTTCGTTGAGGGAAAAGTTGCACTGGTGACAGGCGGTGCAGGGGAAATCGGCTGTGCCATTGCGCTGCAGATGATTGATGGTGGAGCGCGGGTTGCGCTTGTTGACAGAAACGCCGAGGCCGTGCGTGCAGTCGCCCTGCGTTTAGGTGACGCGGCAAGCTGGCATGTATGCGATGTCGGCGATGAGCGTTCGATGCAAGAAGCCGTTACCGCCGCCGAAGCCGCGCATGGCCGACTTGATATCGGAATTCTCAATGCCGGTATCACATACGCACGCAAGCCACTGGTAGACTTTGATGCGGCATCGTTCGACCGGATCATGGCCGTCAATGCACGAGGCGTGTTCCTGGGCCTGAAATATCTTTTCCCGGCTATCCGGCGTCAGGGTGGCGGATCAGTGGTCGTGACGTCCTCCACCGAAGGGTTGCGCGGCAATGCCGGCCTTGCGCCCTATTCGGCCAGCAAGCATGCCGTGATCGCGCTTGCCAAGACAGCCGCCATCGAATGGGCCGAACACAATATCCGGGTGAATTGCATCAATCCCGGGCCAGTTGATACGACCATGATGCGGTCGCTTGAAGAGGCGGCGATTAGTGCCGGCATATCTGATATCAGGGAAAAAGGCGTCAGCATCATCCCGATGAAGCGCTTTGCCAATCCTGAAGAAATCGCCAAATTCGCACGATTTTTGGCAAGCGAGGATGCCAGCTATTCTACTGGAGCGACCTATCTGCTGGATGGCGGCATGCTCGCCGGGAAAATGGCGATGGAATCGCGCTGAATGGATGCTGCGCACTGAGACCCAATCGGAGAACTTCCTGAAGTTTGGCACTCAACGCAGCTTGTTGGGTCTGGAACGGGTCAGTTTGGCGCTCAGGATGCAATCATAGCATTTTCAGCGGTTAAATGAGTGAGGCAGGATTCCACAGACATCGGGAACTCAGTGGGTTTTCCGAAATATGCCCGGGGGATGGCTCCGCTGGCAACTTATTTTATGCAGCCTTTCTATGTGCTTACATTGCATTCGTAATGAGGGGGTCGGAGGTTCGAATCCTCTATGCGGCGCCATGTCCACCTTACCCTATGCCTCGTTCAGCATGCTCACGCGCCCGCGCCCATGTTGTCGGGATCGCGCCCCGTAACTGCATCACGCGCTTGCGCGGCGGGGTGTGGCCTGGGTGCAACCCCGACGATGCTTTGCGGGCTTTGACAGGGCGGCGAAATTCGCTATGCCGAATAAAATTCTGTTTTTGCGACGATGGCTGTGAGGGGATTCCTGCAATGATCGACAAGACCGTTCCGACGCTCGAAGAGGCCGTTTCCGGGCTTTATGATGGCGCGGCTATCATGATCAGCGGTTTCGGGGAGGCCGGGGTTCCGGCCGAGCTGATCGATGCGGTCGTCGATCATGGCGCAACGGACCTGACCATCATCTCCAACAATGCCGGGACCGGCGATGTGGGCATCGCGGCACTGATCAAGGCCAATCGCGTGCGCAAGGTCATCGCGTCCTACCCGCGCATGGCCGGATCGGTGCATTTCGAAGCGCGTTATCGCGCGGGCGATCTGGAACTGGAACTGGTGCCGCAGGGCAACCTGGCCGCGCGTATCCAGGCGGCGGGATCAGGCCTGGGAGCGATCTTCACCCCGACCGGTTTTGGCACTATGCTGGCCGAAGGCAAGGAAACGCGGGAAATTGACGGGCGCAATTATGTGCTGGAATATCCGATCCATGCTGATTTCGCGCTGGTCAAGGCATTGAAGGCCGATCGCTGGGGCAATCTGGTGTTTCGCAAGGCGGCCCGCAATTTCGGCCCGATCATGGCCATGGCGGCAAAGCACACGATCGTGCAGGTGAGCGAGATCGTGCCGCTGGGCGAACTTGATCCCGAAGTAATCGTGACCCCGGGCATTTTCGTGGAACGGGTGGTCCCGGTTCCGGGAAAATCTGCGGCCGCAGCCTGAGGAAAAGGGAAAAGACGATGCAGCGCATGGACAAGGAAACGCTCGCCGCCCGGGTCGCCCGCGACATTCCCGAAGGGGCTTATGTCAATCTCGGGATCGGGCAACCGACGACGGTCGCCAATTACCTGCCGATGGAGGGCGATTTCTTCCTTCATAGCGAGAACGGCATCCTCGGCATGGGTCCGGCCCCGGCGGATGAGGATATCGACTGGGATCTGATCAACGCGGGCAAGCAGCCGGTCACCCTGTTGACCGGCGGGTGCTTCTTCCATCACGGTGACAGTTTCACCATGATGCGCGGTGGCCATATCGATATCTGCGTGATGGGCGCCTATCAGGTCTCGGTCCATGGCGATATCGCCAACTGGCACACCGGTGCGCCTGATGCGATCCCCGCCGTGGGCGGGGCGATGGATTTGGCGGTCGGCGCCAAGCAGGTGTTCGTCATGATGAACCTGCTGAGCAAGACGGGTGAGTGCAAGCTGGTCGAACGCTGCACCTATCCGCTGACCGGGTTGGCCTGCGTCTCGCGGCTATACAGCGATCTTGCCATATTCGAGCTTGGCTTTGATGGGGCGAAAGTGATCGAGATGGTCGACGGCCTGACGCTGGAAAAATTGCGGGAACTGACCGGCCTCGATCTGACCATGGCAGCCTGAAGGTTTACCGCACGGCATTTCGCACGCGCGGCGGGCAGGGGGATTGCCCCGGCCCGCGCGCGATTTTCCATTCTCTTCAGAACAGGCGCGAGCCGGGCGGCGCGGAGGTGTCGCCATTTGCCGCGCGGCGCGCGAAATCCCGCACCGCCATGCTGATATCCGCGATGTCCTGATCGCTCAGCTCGTCAATTTTGGGCATTCCCAGCATCGAGAGCGCCCCTTCCTTGACGATCTTGCGCAACATTTCAGGATCCTGCGCCATCGCCGATTGCCTGAGATCAGGGTAATTGGCATTGGCACCGCCAGGTACATGGCAGATCGAACAATTGCGCAGCCACAATTCGCGTCCGCGCGCGGCCGATGCCTGATCGATCCTGAACGACGGGTCATCGATTGGCGTGACGCTAAAACTCGGCGGCGGCGCAGGTGGAAGTTTTGCCTTGCCATCCAGCTTGAAGGTCAGCACCCGCGGCATGTGCACGCCGAACCGCCAGCCTGGATCGTCTGGCGCTGCTGCGCCATAGCCGACGAGCAGGGTAACATATTGTTCGCCGTCCGCGAGATAAGTGATCGGCGGGGCGAGGATGCCGTTCATCGCGTTGAACTTCCACAATTCCTTGCCGTTTGTCGCGTCATAGGCGTGGAACCAGCCATCGGCGGTGCCCTGAAAGACAAGGCCGGATGCGGTGGCCATGGTCCCGCCGTTCCAGCCGGTCTTGTGCTTCACCGTCCAGCGCGCTTTTTGTGCGACCGGATCCCAGGCCAGCAGGCCCCCCGTGCCATCATCCTTGTCCAGCTTGACCAGGCTGAAGCGCGCGCCCAGCGCAAATTCGTAATGGCGCGAACCGAGCGTGAAGGCTTCGGCTTCCTTGGCTTTTTCACGTGTGGTCCAGTATTTGCCCGGTTGCTGAAGAACCGGGATGAAGGCCAGACCCAGCTTCGGATTGTAGGACATGGCCTGCCAGTTATGCGCGCCCAGCTGCGATGGGTAGAAGCTGACCGGACCGTTCTCATAGCGGGCATTGGCCACCTCGACCGGTCGCCCGGTCTTGAGATCGATCTTCTCGGCCCATGTCGCCTTGGCGTATTTTTCAGCGGAGAGCAGTTTGCCGTCGCGCCGGTCAAGAATGTAGAAGAAGCCGTTGATCGCGGCCTGCATCAGCACCGGGCGTGTTTCCCCGCCGATGTCCATGTCAGTCAGGATCATCTCATTGGTGGCTTTCCAGTCCCAGGCTTCGCGCGGGTTTTCCTGATAGTGCCAGATGTATTTTCCGGTGTCCGCATCCAGCGCGACGATTGACGCAAGGAACAGATTGTCCCCGCCTTCGGGGCTGCGCTGGGCCGGATCGTAATTGGAGGAATTGCCGACACCGATGTAGATCCGGTTCAGTTCGGCATCATAAGTCATGCCGTTCCATACGGTGCCGCCACCGCCCCAGCGCCACCATTCGCCGCTCCATGTCTTGGCGGCCATCGCCTGGGTCTCGTCCTCGAACCCGTCGGCTGGATTGCCGGGCACAGTGTAGAAGCGCCACAGTTGCTTGCCGGTGCGCGCGTCATAGGTGGTGACATAGCCGCGCGTACCGAAATCCGCCCCGGAATTGCCCACGATCACCTTTCCGTCAAACACGCGCGGTGCGCCGGTGATCGTCTTGCGGCTATCGCCCTTTTCTTCCTCGATCGTGTCAACGGCCCAATTGGGCTTGCCGGTCTTCGCGTCCACTGAAACGAGCCGCCCGTCCAGAGTGGCGAGCAGGATCGACCCATCGAAATAGCCGATCCCGCGGCTGCCCTGTTGCGTGGTGCGCAGCGCGCGGGGGTGTTCCTTGCCGACTTCCGGATCATATTCCCACAGCAGCTTCCCGTCGCTGGCGTTGACCGCATAAAGTTTGGACAGCGAGGTGGAGAAATAGAGCGTGCCGTCAATCGCCAGCGGCGTGCCCTGCATTGACCGGGCCTGCGGGGGCAATTCCATGCTCCATGCCAGGCCCAGTCGGCTGACCGTTTCCGGATTGATCTGTTCCAGGGGGCTGTAACGCTGCTCATTGCTGTCCAGCCCGTAAAGCGTCCAGTCACCCTGCTTGCTCGCAGACCCGGAACAGGCAGCAGCCATCAGGCAGGATATGGCAAGGGCCAAGGCTGCAAGGGGTTTTGCCAGCTGCATCGCAAACGAACCTCTCATCCGAATAATTTTAGGCACAATAAGGACGTCGCAATTGCGATGCCAGCATAAAATCAGGCGGCGGCGATGCCCGCAATCAACCCCAGTCTCAGCCCGTTGCCCAGCATGGCCCCGGCCTTTGCCAGCGCCGCCGTTTCGTCCATCCGTTCCAGCAACAGAGTGCAGGCTTCGCCATAACTGCCGCCTGCGGCCATATGGTGCAGCGCCAGCCCTTCATCCGCGTCCACCAGGATGAAGGTCGAGCGCCAGCCTTCGCGCCATACCGCACAATAATGCGGGGCGGGCAGAGGCCGCAGCACCGCCTGTGCAGGCGGCGGTTCATCCGCGGCCAGCGCATTCCACAATGGCGGCAGATCGTGCGCAACTTCACGCAGGGCGAGGCCGGGGGCCATGCGCAGGCGCAGACCGTTCCACTGGCCGTCGTTGAAGTCGGTGGTGGCGGCGGCAAAATCCTGCGCCGTGAACGGGGCGCAGTCCGCCGCGGTAAAGGCGCAGGCCATTGCCCATTCAATCCACGCCAGTTCTGCCACTTCGGGATCGCCGGGAAAGAGCCCGGCCAGCGTTTCGGCAAAGCCGCGCCCGGCATCGTCAAGCGACCATCCGTTCGGCGGGCAGGAGATCAGGTGATGCGCACCGGCGGCATGGAACGGTTCCTGCCCAACCCAGCGCAGCGTGCGCGGGTAGGTTTCGGTCAGCGCGTACAGCAGACTGCTGCGATAATTGTTGCGATAGATCGCCAGGCCTGCCTGTTCGCGATCATTCCATTGCGCCGGGGGCGGTGCCTCCTCGTCAAGCAAGGCCGCCATGAAGGCGCCCTGCATTTCGGCCAGCTTCATGCGGCCACCTGTGTGGCGCCGGCGGCGCCGGCCAATGCCATTGAGCGCCTGGATGTCATTGGAATCCAGTGCGGCACAGATGGCGCGGTTGCGCACAACGCAGCTGTCACAATCGCGCATCCCCGCCGATTAACAGGACCGATCATTTCCAGCAATGGCAATCGCGGCGCACAGAGGCTATTCGACCGGCAATGAATCGGCTCACCCTGCCCCCCGTCCTGTTTGTCTGCCTTGGCAATATCTGCCGGTCGCCGCTGGCCGAAGCCGCTTACCGCCATGCGCTGGCCGGGGCAGGGTTGGCGGCACAGGCGGATTCGGCTGGCACCGGGGACTGGCATGTCGGCCATCCGCCCGATCCGCGCGCCATTGCGGTGGCGGCCGGCTCGGGCATTGATATTTCACACTATCGTGCGCGTCAGGTGCGTGCTGAGGATTTCCATCGCTTCGGCCATATCGTGGCGCTCGACCGGAACAACCTTGGCGACCTGGCGCGGATCGCGCCTGCCGGGGCGACGGCGCGCCTCTCGCTGCTGCTGGACTGGGCGCCGGGGCGCGAAGGGCACGGAGTGGCCGATCCCTATTACGGGGACGAGGCGGGCTTTGCCGTGACCTGGCAGGAGGTCAGCATGGGCGCACGCGGCCTGTTGAGCGCGCTGACCGCGCAAGGGGGGCATTCATGACCGCAATGACCGTCAACGGCCGCCCAGTGCGCTTTGCCATGGCGCCTGACACGCCGCTGCTGTGGGCGCTGCGCGATGCGGCCAATCTCACCGGGACAAAATATGGTTGCGGCACGGGCGATTGCGGTTCCTGCATGGTGATCGTGGATGGGGAGGCGCTGCGTTCCTGCCTTATCACCATTGCCGAGGCGGAAGGCCGCTTCATTACCACGATCGAAGGGCTGTCGCGCGACCGGTCGCACCCGGTGCAGCAGGCGCTGGTGGCCGAACAGGCGATCCAGTGCGGTTTCTGCACCCCCGGCATCGTGATGAGCGCAGCGGCACTGCTGGCCCGCAACAGCGATCCCGGTGCAGCCGACATCAAGGCCGACATCATCAATCTGTGCCGCTGCGGGGTCTATCCCCGGCTGGTGGAAGCGATCCAGCGCGCCGGGCGGGTGATGCGCCGCAGCGAAACCATCAGCGCGGCGCCTGCGCCGGGCATCGCCCGGGAAGATGCGGCCCGGGCCGTACCCGCCATGGAAATCCCGCCGCGCGCGGGCGATGATGAATAGGCAGCAGAGGGAACATCGTCATGAAAGCCACGATCTGGCATAACCCCAAATGCAGCAAGTCGCGCCAGACGCTTGCCCTGCTGGAAGCGGCGCCCGGCGTGAAGGTGGAGGTGGTCGAATATCTCAAGCACCCGCCCAGCGCGCAAAAACTGGCCCAGCTCTATCACGATGCGGGCATGCCGGCGCGCGACGGGCTGCGCCTGTCTGGCACCGATGCCCGGGAACGCGGCCTGACCGGGGCGGATGACGCCACCGTCACCGCCGCCATGGCTGCCGAACCGGGGCTGATCGAACGCCCGCTGGTGGAGACGGCCAAGGGCGTGCGCCTGTGCCGTCCGCCCGAGCTTGTGCAGGAGATATTGTGACGCGTTTCTTCGCACGCCCGCGGCACGCAATGGCATGAATTGCGGGCGTGGATCAGGCGTTTGGCTTGCATTGGGGCGGCGAATTTGCCAACCGGGCAGGCATGTAATGGCCCGCCCGGCGCGGGGAGCTGATTGGAAGGGTCCTTCCCGACGATGGCTGGTTCTGAATTGACGCGCGAGCGCGGGCTTGTCCGCATGGCGCGCCGCCTGCACCGCAAGCTCGGCCCGTGGGGCGTGTTTTTCGAAGGTTTCGTGAAGCACCCGGTGATGGTCGGCTCGATCATTCCATCCTCGCGCTTCACCATCGCCAAGATGCTGGCCCCGGTAAACTGGGACGAATGCAAGCTGTTCGTGGAATATGGGCCGGGTGTCGGCACTTTCTGCCGTCCGGTGCTGGAACGGCTGCGGCGCGATGCCCAGTTGATCGTGATTGACACGAACCCGCTCTATATCGACTATCTCAAGCGCACGATCCGCGACAGCCGGTTTTCGGCGGTGCTGGGTTCCGCTGCGTATGTGGAGGATATCGTGCGCGCGCATGGCCACGATCATGCCGATTACGTCCTGTCGGGCCTGCCCTTTTCCACCCTTCCGGACGGCATCGGCCCGGCCATCGCTGCGGCCACGCATCGCGTCCTGCGCCCGGGCGGGGCTTTTCTGGTCTATCAGTTTTCGGCCCGGGCGCGGGACTTCATGGCCCGCCATTTTACACGGATCGACAATGGCTTCGAATGGCTGAACATCCTGCCCTGCCAGCTTTACTGGGGCTGGAAGGACGCGGACGACTGAGGCCCGCCTGCGTCAGCCGATTATTCAAAAGTGCGGCTGATCGCTTCGGCAGAAGGGCCGGCCAGCTGACGATGCACGGCTGCCATGATGGCCACGAACACCACCACCATCACCGAACCGATCACCCCGGAAACAGCGCCGCTGGCGATTTCTGCGAGTTTGCCTTCGCTGAACAGCAGCGCGGCGATCGTCCCGATGACCATGGTGACGACCAGCATCACGACGAGGAAGGCAACGCCGACCAGCATGAAAAAGCTGAACAGGCGCAAGGAATTGCCCTTCGTCAATTGCCATGACCGGAACAGCGCATTGACCGGGTTGCGCACGCCCTCGATTACAATGACGGGCGATGCCAGCGAAGTCTTGATCAGCAGATAGATCACCGCCAGCAGCGCCAGCGGGACAAGCAGGGCCGCGATCGCCATGGTGCCGCTGGCCGCGCCGATGCCGATCGCCAGCAGGAACACCAGCCCCGCCGCCACGCCGGTCAGCAATTGCACGGCGATATAAGGCAGCAGGCAGATCGCCCCGGTCCTGAGCGCCTGGGCAACGGTCGGGCGGGTGCGGTCAGTCAGCAGCGCGAGCAGCGAGAGCATGCCCACCGCCTGCGCGATGCCACCAATAATCAGCAACGGAGCGAGATCCGAATAATAGCTGGTTATCAGCGTCATCGCCGCTTCCGGCGAAGCCACGTTTGCAGCGGGTGGCGGCGGGCCGAAAAACACCATGGCCAGGCTGGGCAGCAGGAAAAATACCCCGGCGACGATCATCAGTACCTCGCGATTGGCAGCGATCATTCCGGTCGCCTCGCGCCAGGCGGCATTCATGTCGAATTTCATGGTTCGGGCTTTCCTGATGGCGAAGGGATCACAAGAACACTTGATAAGCGAAGGCGATGCGGCCACGCAATCGGCGATGGTCGTGCGGGACGATAATTCGATCGAATGGCGGTGCGAAGCGCAGCCGGTGCCCTATCGTGCGGCCCTGGATGACATGAGCGCGCGCAACGCCGCCATTGCTGCGGGCAGCGCGCGCGAACTGGTGTGGATGCTGGAACATCCGCCGGTCTATACCGCCGGAACCAGCGCTGCGGCTGCCGAACTGCTCGACCCGCGCTTCGAAGTGGTCAGCGCCGGGCGCGGCGGGCGCTACACCTATCACGGGCCTGGACAGCGGATCACCTATGTCCTGCTGGACCTTTCCCGCCGTGCGCGCGATGTGCGTTGCTTTGTCCATGCGCTGGAAGGCTGGGTGATCGCAACCCTGGCCGAATTCGGGGTGGAAGGCTGGCGCGCCGACGGGCGCGTGGGCATCTGGACCCGCGATATTGACGGGCGCGAGGCCAAGATCGGCGCGATCGGGGTGCGCGTGCGCCGCTGGGTGACAATGCATGGGCTGTCTGTCAATCTGTCGCCCGATCTTGCGCATTTCAGCGGCATCGTGCCCTGCGGGATCGAGGAATTCGGCGTTACCAGCCTGGAACGGCTTGGCATTTCGGTTGCGGCAGAGCAATGGGATCGGGCAATGATTGCGCGCAGCGGCGCATTCCTCGCCGCGCTGCAACCATCCTGTGCCTGAAGGACGCCTGCCGATGAAATGCCTGCCACTGACGATCCTGCCCTGCCTTCTGCTTGCCGCCTGCGGTGGTGGCGGTGACGAGCCGCAAGGTGATGGCGGAGACGGGCGCACCGCGACGGGCGAGGTGCTGGAAGGATCGATCAGCGATGCGATGATCCCGCTCGATCAGGTGAAGTCGCAGGCGCCGCTGGCGAAGCCGGAAGCCAAGCCGACGGAAGCGGGGGCAGACGCTGCTGCCGATGGCACCGCCCATGCGCAAGCCAATACGGCTCCCGGGGAAGCCGCCACCGCCCCGACTGACCCGATCGGGGATGCGGTCACCGGCGGGGAGTGAGGGGTTCAAGAATGCCGCCCCCCCTCCGCCGTGCGCGCCTACCTCAAGGTGATCGAGGCGGAACCGGACATGGTGCGGCGGGTGATGGCGGGGTGAGTTCAACGTCGGCGAGCATGACCCCGTCACCGTCATGCTGAACTTGTTTCAGCATCCATCGCGCCTTCGGATAGTGCCGTCCGTGGGCAGACATGGACCCTGAAAGCGAAGCTGCGCAAAACACAAATAAGTTCAAGGTGACAAATAGGGTTACTGGAATTTCCGTTTCTTGAACGCCAGAGCGCCGGTGACCAATGTGGCAAAAGCCTGCCAATCAAACGCGGACCAGTCGATATCGGGCACCGGTCATCACCGCCCCCCCAGATCCCCCTTGCCCACAGTCCCGCTCGCCATTTCCAGCATCCGGTCCAGCGATTTCTTCGCCGCCAGCCTCAGCCCTTCCTCGATCTCGATGCGCGGTTCCAGATCGCGCAGCGCGACATAGAGCTTCTCCATCGAGTTGAGCGCCATATAGGGGCAGATGTTGCAGTTGCAGTTGCCATCCGCGCCCGGCGCGCCGATGAACTGCTTGCCCGGCAGCGCCTTTTCCATCTGGTGGATGATGTGCGGTTCGGTCGCCACGATCAGCGTGTCGCCGGGGAAGGTCTTGGCGAAATTGAGGATGCCGCTGGTCGATCCGACATAGTCTGCATGATCGATGATCGCGGGCGGGCATTCCGGATGGGCGGCCACGGGCGCGCCGGGGTGCTGCGCCTTGAGTTTCATCAGCTCGGTTTCGCTGAACGCCTCGTGCACGATGCACACGCCCGGCCAGAGCAGCATCTCGCGGTTGAACTTGCGGGCGAGGTAACCGCCCAGATGCCGGTCCGGCCCGAAGATGATCTTCTGGTCCAGCGGGATCTGCTGAAGGATCGTTTCCGCGCTGGAGGAGGTGACGATCACGTCGCTGAGCGCTTTCACCTCGGTCGAGCAGTTGATGTAAGTCAGCGCGATATGATCGGGGTGCGCCTCGCGGAAAGCCTTGAATTTTTCGGGCGGGCAGGAATCCTCCAGGCTGCACCCGGCCTCCATGTCCGGCAGCACCACGATCTTTTCGGGGGACAGGATCTTGGCGGTGTCGGCCATGAACTTGACCCCGCAAAAGGCGATCACTTCGGCGTCAGTGGCCGCCGCCTTTTTCGACAATTCAAGCGAATCCCCCACGAAATCGGCGATGTCCTGAATATCGGGCGTCTGGTAATAATGTGCCAGGATCACCGCCTTGCGTTCCGCGCGCAGGCGTTTGATTTCTTCGATCAGGTCCGTTCCGGCGGGCAGTTTCGTCTCAATGCTCATCAGTATTATCCGTTTTGAATTGGTCTGTATTTGCCGCCGGTACGCCTATTGCACAAGGCTCCAGCGTTCATTCTCGCGGCTGACCAGTCCGCGCCGTTCAAGATCGATCAGATGCGCGAGCACGGACATCCCCGCCGCCGGATGCAGCACCGGGTCCGTGCCCTTGTACATGTCGGGCACCATGGCCACGATTTCCTGCGCACCGCGTTCGAGCTGACGCAAGATCTGCCGTTCGCGCTGGCGGCGATGGCCGATCATGCCGCGCACCAGCTGGCGCGGCTTTTCCACCGCCGGGCCGTGCGCCGGGTAATAGACGTGGTCCTCGCGTTCGTGCAGCAGCTGCAGCGACTGCATATATGTGGCCATGTCGCCATCGGGCGGGATCACCACGCTGGTGGACCAGGCCATCACATGATCGCCGGTGAACAGTGCGCCCGATTCCTCCAGCGCAAAACACAGGTGATTGGACGTATGGCCGGGTGTGGCGATGGCACGAAGCGTCCAGTCCGCCCCGGCAATTGCTTCGCCGTCACTCAGCACGCGGTCAGGGGCGTAAGTGGTGTCGAACGCAGCATCCAGACGCGGCCCGCTGACATCCAGCGCCAGCTCCGCACAGCCGATAACGGGGGCGCCCGTGCGTTCGCGCAGTGGCGCGGCGGCGGGCGAGTGATCGCGATGCGTATGCGTGCAGCAGATCGCGGCGACCCTGGCATCACCGATCGCGGCGTAGAGTGCCTCCAGATGCTCCGGATTGTCCGGTCCCGGATCGATCACCGCCAGCGCATCATGCCCGCCGACCAGATAGGTTTGCGTGCCGGTATAAGTGAAGGGTGAGGGGTTGGGGGCCAGCACGCGCCGCACCAGCGGTTCCAGCTGTTCCGCAAGTCCGGTAGGCCAGGGTTTGGGTGGTCCTTTCATTTGTTGGCATATGGGGGCTAGTCCGGGCTGAGTCGAGAGTCGAACGGGCCGTGGCCGGGGAGTGCGTGATGGGTGAACAGCTGATCCTGGTGCTGGATGAAGGGACCACCTCCACCCGGGCGATGGCGTTCACGCCCGCCGGCGCGCTGTGCGCGGTGGCTCAGCGCGAACTGACGCAGCATTATCCGCGTCCGGGCTGGGTGGAACATGATCCGGCGGAAATCTGGGACCGCACGCTGGCCTGCGCGCAGGCTGTGGTCGGCCAGGCGGGCGGGGCGGGGCGGATTGCCGCAATCGGCATTACCAACCAGCGCGAAACGGTGGTGGCCTGGGACCGCCACACACTGGCCCCGCTTGCCCGCGCGCTGGTGTGGCAGGACCGGCGCACCGCCCCGTTGTGCGAACAATTGCGCGATGACGGTCATGAACCCGCGGTGCAGGCGCAGACCGGCCTGCTGCTCGACCCCTATTTCTCAGCCACCAAGATGCGCTGGCTGCTCGCCAATGAACCGGCCGTGGCCGATGCGGCCGCCAGCGGCAGGCTGGCGCTGGGCACGATTGACAGCTGGCTGCTGGCGCGGCTGACGGGCGGGGCGCATCTGGCGGAGGCCAGCAACGCCAGCCGCACGCTGCTGCTCGGCCTGACTGGCGCTGACTGGGACGAAGGGCTGTGCGACCTGTTCGGCGTGCCGCGCGCGGCGCTGGGCGAAGTGGTGGACAGCGCCGGCGAAGTCGCGCGCAGCTCTGCCGATATCTTCGGGCGGGCCATCCCGATCTGTGGTATCGCCGGTGATCAGCAGGCGGCGACCATCGGCCAGGTCTGTCTTGCGCCCGGCGAGACCAAGGCAACTTATGGCACCGGCGCCTTCGTGCTGGCCAATATGGGCCACATGGTTCCGCAGTCGGCGCATCGCCTGCTGGGCACGGTGCTGTGCCAGATCGGCGGGCAGCGCCAATATGCGCTGGAAGGTTCGGCCTTTGTCGCGGGCAGCCTGATCAAATGGCTGCGCGATTCGCTGGGGCTGATCGCGCAATCGGGCGAAACCGCCGCGCTGGCCGCGTCCGTTCCCGACAGCGGCGGGGTGATCGTCGTTCCCGCGCATAGCGGGCTGAGCGCGCCACACTGGCGGCCGCAGGCGCGCGGGCTCATCAGCGGGCTCAGCTTTGCCAGCGGCAGGGCGCAGATCGTGCGCGCCGCGCTGGAGGCGATGGCCCATCAGACGCATGATCTGGCCACCGCCTTTGCTGCGGACGGGGCGGGGTGGACCCGGCTGCGGATCGATGGCGGCATGGCCGCGAATGACTGGATGGCGCAGGACCTGGCCGATATGCTTGACCTTGTCGTGGAGCGGCCCGATTTCATCGAAACCACGGCGCTGGGGGCGGCCATGCTGGCGGCGCATGGGGCGGGGATATATTCCACGCTTGCGGATGCGGCAGGCGCAATGCGCGGCTCGCTTCACGCCTTTTCGCCAGCGCTTGATCCGGCGGTCCGGGAGGAGCGGTTGCGACGCTGGCACGCGGCGCTGGCGGCCGCCTAGGCAGCGTCGACCGGTGGACTGTCGCGGCCAATCCCTGTTGCGCCCCTATGAGATTCCACGCCGGGGCTTTACCCATGCCCAGCTGCAGCCATGCCGGTACATCGAAATCCCGGCCCGGTGCGGGGCGGTATTGACCGGCGGTGAGAGCGCTTGACGCGCGAGCGAACTGATCTTTCGGTTGACGAGGCCGCATGTCAGGTGGCAATCGGCCTCTCGCACGAGCGGGTATAGCTTAGTGGTAAAGCCCTAGCCTTCCAAGCTAGTTATGCGGGTTCGATTCCCGCTACCCGCTCCAAGTATTTGTTTTTCAATGATTTTCCCGGGATTCATTGCGGCCCCGTCCGCGAGCGGCCTCGTCCACGCGGTCAGTGCCTGCTGGCATGCGATTCCACACTTGCCCCCAGCCGGTCGCGCAGGCGCTGCAGCGCCCCCGGCATGACCGCGAAATTCTCGCGCCAGGCCGCATCAAGACGCGAAATGCGGGCATAGAAGCGTTCGGTATTTTCGATCAGATCGCGAATTTCGGGGTGGATGAGCGCAATTTGCTGCGGATCGCTCTCCGCGCTGGCACGGGGTAGCCGCCCGCTGCGACGCAGCTGGAAATCGCTCAATTCGCCATTGAGATAGGCTTTCTGGTTCAGCAGCCAGGCAATCGCATGCATCATCCGGGTGGTGGTGCGCAGCGCTTCGCACGACAGGGCGATGCGGGCCAGATCCTCGTCTCCGGCCAGCTCGTCCAGCCGCCCGGACATGTCGAAGGCTGCGCGCACCTCGTCGGCGAGCAGCAGGGCCTCGGTATAGAGGCCTTCGATGATATGCGGGTTGATGTCAGTGGTCTTGTTCATGGCTCAGCCAAACCGCCTATAGGCGCCGCGCGTGATACGCCACCGGGCAGGGGTGGAAAAGCCGGGTCAATTTTCAACTGTCCCTAAGCGGAACTGTTCTGGCGCCCGGTTAAGGATGCGCGCGCCGCCTGCCCCCGGTCCGCACACCCCCGGCGCGGCGCAATCAGGCAATGATATCGGGCAACAAATGATCCTCGATCATCGCGATCTGGTCCTTCAGGCGCAATTTGCGCTTCTTCAGCCGGGCGATCTGCAGCTGGTCCTGGCTTTCGGCGGCGATCAGCGCATCAATCGCGGTGTCGAGATCGCGATGTTCCATGCGCAGCAATTCCAGCTTCTTGCGCATTTCTTCTTCGGTCACGTCTTGCCCCCGCTTCGCATGTCTGCCCGGTGATTCGGCGCGGCAGAGCCATGCCCTGCCGAATGCCACGATGGAATGGCTTCGCAAATTAGGAATAATGTGATTGGATGGCAATCGCGCGGCTTCGCCGTTGCTGGTGTGAGTCGCCTGCCGGGGAGCGATCCCGGGCCGACACCCTGCAACCTTAAAGGAGGTAGCCAATGCAATCGTCCCATCTCAGCACACTGCGGCTCAAACACGAGGGTCTGGAACAGATGATCCGCGAAGAGATGAGCCGCCCCTCGCCGGATGAGTCGACCCTGCAGGATCTCAAGAAGCGCAAGTTGCGAATAAAGGAGGAGCTGTCTGAGTTCTCGGACTAGCAAAAGCGAGCGGCCCCGCGCCCCGCTGGCGGGCGCGGCACTCGCCGCCCGGCCATTCCTATCCACTGGGCACTTTGCAATAATCTTTCCGTGCTATAGGCGCGGTATGTCATGACCGCAGCATCAGCCGCCCGTTCGATCCTCACGCGTCTTCACGATGTGATGGCATCGCGCCTGCACGCGCAGGCCAAGCTCAACCAGGTGGTCGAGATCATCGGCGAATCTCTGGATAGCGAGGTTTGCTCGATCTATCTGCTGCGCGAAGGCATGCTCGAACTTTTCGCGACCCGCGGACTCAACCAGAGCGCGGTTCACGTCACCCGCATGGCGATTGGCGAAGGTTTGACCGGAACCATTGCCGAACGGGTCGAAACGCTGAACCTGGCTGAAGCGGCGGCTCACCCGGACTTCCAGTATCGCCCCGAAACGGGCGAGGAAAAATTCCACTCCTTTGCCGGCGTGCCGATTGTGCGGCGAGAACGCGCGGTGGGGGTGCTGTGCGTCCAGCATGTCGACCCGCGCCGCTACGAGGAAGTGGAGATCGAGGCGCTGCAGACCGTGGCCATGGTCCTGTCCGAGCTCATCTCCAACGCCGAACTGGTGGATGATGAGGATGTGCTGGGCGCCAATGCGGATCAGACCGGCCCCGAAATCCTGAAGGGACTGACGCTGGTCAAGGGGCTGGCGATGGGCACGGCAGTGTTTCACCAGCCGCGTATTCATGTCGAACATATGGTGGCCGAGGATACGGAAGCCGAACGCCAGCGGGTGCTGACCGCCTTTGACAAGATGCGCGAGCAGATCGACCGGATGGCCGGGCAGGCCGAATTCGGCAAGGGCGGGGAGCATGAGGAAGTGCTCCAGACCTACAAGATGTTCGCTTATGACGAAGGCTGGACCCGGCGCATCAATGAAGCGATTGACAGCGGGCTGACGGCCGAGGCCGCGATCGAACGGGTGCAGCAGCGCACCCGCATGCGCATGCGCCAGATTGACGATCCGCTGCTGGCGGACCGGATGCACGACCTGGAAGATCTGGCCAACCGCCTGTTGCGGATCGTTTCGGGCCAGCTCGGCACGGCGGCCACGCTCGGCCTGCGCTCTGACACGATCCTGCTGGCGCGCAATCTCGGCCCGGCCGAACTGCTCGAATATGACAAGCGCCGCCTCAAGGGCGTGATCCTTGAGGAAGGCTCGCTCACAGCGCATGTGGTGATCGTGGCGCGCGCCATGGGCGTGCCGGTGATCGGGCGGATCCGCAGCCTGCGCGCCCTGGTGCGCGATGGCGATCAGCTGCTGGTCGATGGCGATGCGGGCACGGCCACGGTCCGCCCCAGCCAGTCGATGCAGGATGCGTTCGAGGCGCGCTTTGCCAAGAGCAAGGAACGCCAAGCCGGCTATGCCAAGCTCAAGGATGTGCGCCCGGTCACCCGCGACGGGGTGCGGGTGCATGTGATGATCAACGCGGGCCTGCGCGATGACACGGCCATGCTCAACCTGACCGGCGCGGACGGCATTGGGCTGTTCCGCACCGAATTCCAGTTCCTCGTCGCGGCCGCCCTGCCGCAGCGGGAACGCCAGACCCGGCTGTATCGCGATGTGCTGGATGCGGCGGGCGATCGCCCGGTGGTGTTCCGCACGGTCGATGTGGGGGGGGACAAGGCGCTCCCCTATCTGCGGGTCGATGCGGCGGATCAGGAAGAAAACCCCGCCATGGGTTGGCGCGCGCTGCGGCTGGCGCTTGAACGTGACGGGCTGATGAAGGTGCAGGCCCGTGCGCTGCTGGAAGCCGCCGCTGGGCGCACGCTCAACGTCATGTTCCCGATGGTGTCGGAGCCGTGGGAATTCGACGAGGCCAGGGCCGTGTTCGAAGAACAGCGCCTGCTGCTGAAGAACAAAAAGAAAATGCTGCCCGAAACGATCAATTACGGGGCGATGCTGGAAGTGCCCTCGCTGGCCGAGATGCTGGACGTGCTGCTGCCCAAGCTGGCGTTCCTCTCGATCGGCACCAATGACCTGACCCAGTTCCTGTTTGCCGCTGACCGGTCGAACCCCAAGCTGGCCGAACGCTATGACTGGGTCAGCCCGGCGATCCTGCGTTTCCTGCGCCGGATTGTCGTCAGCAATCAGGATCATGGGGTAAGCCTTGGCATCTGCGGTGAAATGGGCGGGCGGCGGCTGGAAGCGCTGGCGCTGATCGGGCTGGGTTATAATCGCCTGTCCATCACTCCGGCGGCGGTCGGACCGATCAAGGAACTGGTGTGCAAGCTTGACGCTTCGGAAATCCGGGCCGCGATGGAAGGCTGGCTGGCCAGCCCGCCAGCGGACATGCGCGCCACGCTGCGCCAATGGGCGCAGGAGCATGAGCTGGACGTCGACTGATTTGGTTTCACGATCAGGACAGATTGTTTTACACGCGCCGGTCTGGCTTCATCGCAGATATGGCGCACTTGGCCGATTGTTGCGCCCGTCATGGTGATGCAACCTTGACTTGGCAGGGCTGCGCTTATTCTGTGCAGCCCGAAGGTCGCACGGGTCGCAGCTCTCGCAAACAGGAATTGCATGGAAGAAGTACAGAACGAGAGCGCGGGGGAAGCGCGGTCCGGTGGCGTTGGCGATCGTCTGCGCGCTGCGCGGGAGGCGTCAGGCCGCACGCTTGAGCAGCTGGCGGCGGACACCCGCATCAGCCTGCGCCATCTTGGACTGATCGAACAGGGCAAGTTTGCCGAACTGCCGGCGCGCACTTATGCGATCGGGTTTTCGCGCACCTATGCCCGCGCGGTCGGCCTTGATGAGGCGGCGGTGCTGGACGATGTGCGCACGGCGCTGGAGCAAGTGGAGGGGAGCTATCCCCGGCGCATGGGCAATTCGCTTGAACCGGGCGATCCGGCCCGGCTGCCCTCGCGCGGGTTGGGCTGGATTGCGGCGGGTGCGATTGGCGCGCTGCTGATCGGGCTGTTCCTGTTTGCGGGCGACATGTTTTCGCCCGGCATCACGCCCGCCCCGCTGACCGCCGAACGGCAGGCCCCGGTCGTGACGCAGCGCCCGGCCACGGCAGCGCCTGCGCCCGGCGCATCTACCGCAGGGGGCGAAGTCGTATTTACCGCGCTGGAGGACGGGATCTGGGTCAAGTTCTATGACAAGGACGGACGCCAGCTGATGCAAAAGCAGATGATGGCGGGCGAACGCTATGTCGTGCCCGGCGAAGCCCAGGGGCCGCAAATCTGGACGGGCCGCCCCGATGCGCTGGACATCACGATCGGTGGACGCAAGGTGCCGCGGCTGGCCGAAAACCAGACCATCATCAAGGATGTGCCGGTCACGGCAGAGGCGCTGAACGCCCGCGCGACGCCCCCGGCCCCCGCTTTACCTGCTTCTCCCACAGCTTAGTCGCCCCGCCCGCTCGACAGGGTGGGCGGCCATGTTGCACATAGCCTTCGCGGCACTGGGGCGGGCCGTTAATCCGGCGTTCTGCCTCGCCCGGCCATGCATGTTGGACTGGTAACAGGAGCGGATCGGATGATGACGGGACAGGCGCGTTTTCGGGCCATTTTGCTGACGGCGGTGGCCTGTTTCAGTGTGGCTGGTCTTCCCTCTGCGGCGCATGCGCAAGACAGCGACGCGCGGCTGCGCAAGATTGAAACGGAAGTGCGCGCCCTGCAACGCAAGGTGTTTCCCGGCGGCGAAGGGCGCTTCTTTGAAGCCAGCGCCGCCAGCGGCGGCGAGGGGGGGACCGGCCTTCCCCCATCCACCACCGCGATGACGGACGTTCTGGCGCGACTGGACGCGATCGAGGCGCAGCTGGCGCGGATCACCTCGCAGGTTGAAGTGAACACCAATGCGCTGGCGCTGCTGACGGGGCGGGTCACCGCGCTGGAACCCGTGCCCGCGCCGGGAACCGCGCCGGTTGCTGCGGCGCCCGCCGCCTCACCTCCCGCAGGCACGCTGCAACCGGTCACCCCGCCGCCATCAGTGGTTGCTGCCCCGCCGTCAGCCCCGGCACCCGCGCCCGCGGCCGTCACCAAGCCAGCAGAGAAGCCGGCGGAAAAGCCCGCTGGCCCCAGTGCGGAGCGGCTGGCCCGGGTCCAGGCCATCGCCAAGCCCCAGACAGGTGACGCAGGGGAGGATGAATACAGCTATGGCTTCCGCCTGTGGGACGCCAAGCTCTATCCCGAAGCCCAGCAGCAGCTGCGCCTCTATGTCGAGAAATACCCCAGCCACGCGCGCATCAGCTATGGCCGCAACCTGCTGGGCCGCGCCTATCTGGACGATGGCAAACCGCGAGATGCGGCCACCTGGTTCCTTAAGAATTATCAGGATGACAAGCAGGGCGCGCGGGCCGGAGACAGCCTGCTGTTCCTGGCCGAAGCGATGATCGCCACCAAGGACACCAAGCGCGCCTGCATTGCCCTGGCCGAATTCGCCGAGACTTATCCGGCGCTGGCGGCAGGGCGGTTGCAGGACCAGTATGAGGGCGACCGCAAGCAGGTGACCTGCAATTGACAGCCAGGCTGAACACGCCCCGCATCCGCTGATCGCGCGCTTCGCGGGCGATCTCGCGCGGTTGTGGCCGGAAGGGCAGAAGCTGGGCCTCGCGGTTTCGGGCGGGCCGGACAGCCTCGCCCTGTTGCTGCTGGCCGAAGCGGTCATGCCGGGCCGGGTGGAAGTCGCCACGGTCGATCATCGCCTGCGCGCGGAAAGCGCGTCGGAAGCGGCCATGGTGGCTGAACTGTGCGCCGGGCACAAGATTCCGCATGAAATTCTTTCCGTGAAAGTGCCGCAGGGCAATGTCCAGGACATGGCGCGGATGGCGCGCTATCGCGCATTGGGCGACTGGGCCCGGCGGCGTGAACTGGGCGCCATCGCCACTGCGCATCACGCGGACGATCAGGCCGAAACGCTGATCATGCGGCTGAACCGGGCGAGCGGGGTGGCCGGGCTGGCAGGGGTGCGCGCGCGCGGCAATGTTCCCGGTACCGATCTGCCGCTGCTCCGCCCGTTGCTGGGCTGGCGTCGCGCCGAACTGGCAGAAATCGTCAAGGCTGCGGGGCTGCTTCCCGCCGACGATCCGGGCAATCGCGACATGCGGTTCGACCGGGTCCGGATTCGCGAGGCACTGAAAGGCTGCGACTGGCTGGATGTCCGGGCAATGGCGGTGAGCGCAAGCCATCTGGCGGATGCCGAAGGGGTGATGGTGTGGGCCGCGCAGCGCGAATGGAACGAAGCGGTGACGGTCAGCGAGGATTCGATCCTCTACCGGCCTGGCGCCCCGCGCGCGATCCGCCTGCGCATCGTCGGTCGGGCCATCGCCATGCTGGGCGGGATACCGCGCGGCGGCGATGTAGCCAGGCTGATCAACCGCTTGCAGGCGGGCAAGGATGGAACCCTGGCCGGGGTCGTGGCGCGCAGCGCGGCGGACGGAAGCTGGCGCTTCAGGCGCGAACCGCCCCGCCGGGGCGGCGCCAATCACTTATGATGCGGTGACACCACCAGGCCGGGTGCGCCGCTCAATTTCGGCATGAAAGGCGGTCAGGCGACCTTCCGCCCGGTTGAACAGATAGTCGCGCTGGCCCAGCGAATGCGAAACCTGGCCCCAGCTGTTGATGATGCGTGTGTCTTCCGAGGCGACCGCGCGGAAGTTGTTCCAGTCACGATCATTCTGCTGCGCCCATTTTTCCTCGCTCAGCCCGGCAGGGCAGGGGCCGACCATTCCATATGCGACGAAGCGGGTTTTGCCCGGTCCGTCGGGCCACATGGTCCAGGTCTGGAGATGAGTCGGGAAATTGGAATAGATGGTGTTGGGAAAGGCCAGGTAATGTGTGATTTCCGAGGCGCGATGATCCGCGCCCGCAGGTGCCCGGTCAGTTAGGCCCCGCACGGGAATGCTCATCCAGCTGTGCGGGTCGCAAATGCGCAGATGCGCCTTGCCCCACTGGACCACCTCGGACAGCGTTTCCTGATGAGTGAAGGGGACGTGCCAGGTTTCATTGAAGGCATCGACCACCACTTTCCAGTTCGCATCCAGCACCGCATCGAACCGGTAACGCACGTCGAATCCTTCCAGCTTGAACCAGTCCAGTTCGGTTGCAATTTCGGCCAGATAGCTGCGCAGATCGGACAGGCTCTCGTCAAAGCAGATCCACACGAAACCGCCGTATTCCTCAACCCGGACGGGCGGTGTGCGCATGTTCTTCAGGCGGGATTCGTCGAATTCCTGCTTGAGCGGCGCAAACCGCAGGTTGCCGCCCAGATCGTAGATGAAGCCGTGCCAGGGGCACACGAAGCGGGCGCTGGAACATTTTCCCGATGCTTCGACCAGCCTGGCACCGCGATGCTGACACACATTGTGCCAGGCGGTGAGTGATCCATCGTCCTGTCGCGCGATCACGACTGATTGCTGCAGCTGTTCCCAGATCAGGTAATCGCGCGGATTGCGAACATCTTCCGACGGGCAGGCCCGCAGCCAGCTCTTGAAGAAGACTTCGTGCAGCTCGCGCTCGAACTGGCCGGGGTCGGTATAAAGGCGCGAATCCACGCTGCTGGGCGGCAATGGATATTGTTCTGTCTCATCAAGCGTGGCCATCGCTGCTTCCCTTGTTCGCCGCTCGCTTCAATCCGGCCAGACGGTGCTGCGCGCATGTCTTGACCAGTTCAAGCTGCTCTGGCAAAAACAAATGATTGTTTTAGATATGGGGATTGGCGCTCGAAGGCAACCGGTAAAGCGCGGCAGGTGCGTGTTGCTGCCTGTCGGGGCGTTGCCCGTCGTTCGGCGTCGATCACCCGGAACGAGAGGAAGCCGAGAGCATGAGCGGTGTTACCCCCCGATTTGCGGATTACCGCGATGCCTATCGCCATATCGCCATGGAACGCGACGAGCGGGGAATATTGCTGCTGCGCTTCCACACCGATGGCGGGCCACTGATCTGGAGCGAGCCGGTTCATGCCGAACTGGGCCATTGCTTCGGCCAGATCGGCGCCGATCGCGCCAATCGCGTGATCGTCCTGACCGGCACTGGCGACCAATGGTGCGCTGAGATCGATTTTGCCAGTTTCAGCCTGAACACGCCTGAAGAATGGGATCACACATTCTATGACGGGCACAAGCTGCTCATGAACCTGCTCGACATCGAAGTGCCGGTGATCAGCGCAATCAACGGTCCGGCACGCATGCACCCGGAAATCCCGGTGATGTCCGACATCGTGCTGGCGGCGGATACCGCGCTGTTCCAGGATGGCCCGCATTTCGTTGCAGGGATCGTGCCGGGGGACGGCGCGCATATCGTCTGGACTCATCTGCTGGGCCAGAATCGTGGCCGCTATTTCCTGCTGATGAATCAGGAACTGGGCGCGGCGGACGCATTCGCGGCCGGGGTGGTCGGCGAAGTCTTGCCGCCCGACAGGGTGCTTGACCGCGCGATGGAAATCGCCCGCGTCTTTGCCGACAAGCCTGATCTTGCCTTGCGCTATTCGCGGGTGGTCCTGACGCAGCGTTTCAAGCGCCTGATGGCCGAGGGGCTGAGCCTTGGCCTGGGGCTTGAAGCGCTGGCGGCGATCGACCTGCTGGGGCGCATGAAGCAGGAGTAGGCGCCGGCCCGGCCTGAATGGCGCCAGCGCGCAGACCCCGTCACAACATATCGAAATGTTCCATCGCCGGTGCTCCCGCGAAGAAGGGCCGGGCAATGGCCACGAATTCCCCGCACGCTTCGGTCTGAGTGAAGGCGGTGTGGGATTCCACCGCGTCCCATTCCAGCAGCAGCAGGAATTTGGAGGGCGCTTCCACCCCGCGCCCGAGCCGTGCGGAAAAGCAGCCGGTCGCGCTGGCCAGTACCGCCAGCCCCCGGTCGGCCATCGCCTTGGCGAAAGCTTCTTCCTGGCCTTCGGCTACCGGAATTTCGACCCGTTCGATAAACATCATGCTTTCTCCCTGACCATTCTCGCCGCCAGATCGGCGAGGAGGAATTTCTGCGGTCTTCCTGTGGCGGTTAATGGAATATCACTCGCGTGCAACCGCAAGACATGTTTTGGTACCTTGAAACGTGCCAGTTTCTCGCGGCACAGCGAGAGAAGTTGCTCGTCGGTCGGCGCCGCCGGATTGCCGGATTCGACGATGCACAGGCAGCCAACCTCGCCCATTTTGCGATCAGGAATGCCAACCACCAGCGTCTGGGCCAGCCCTGGAAAATTGTCGAAGATGGCTTCTATTTCGCGCGGCATGACCATTTCGCCGCCGCAGCGATAGGATTCCTTGATCCGTCCGGTCAGGCTCAGCCATCCTTGGGCACTCAGCGTACCGACATCGCCGGTGTGCAGCCAGCCGTCCGCGGTGAAGACGTCGCGCGTTTCATCGGGCTTGTTGTAATATCCGCGCGTAACGATCGGGCCGCGCGCCTGCAGTTCGCCAGCCTCACCGGGCGGCAGCACTGCGCCTGAAACCGGATCGACCACGCGATATTCCGCCACCACGCCGCCGATTGCGGGATCGCCAGCAGCCCCCGCCAGCTTGATCCGCCCGTTGGAGTGCAACAACGCATCCTCGCCATCTTCAACCCGCGAACAGGTGGTCGAAGCGGTGGTTTCCGTCATGCCATAGCCGGTGTGAATTTCATCGACGCCGAAGGTTTCCCTGATTTCGGCCCAGACCGTGGGGACGTTCACGCCGCCGCTGTTGAAGAACGTATGCAACGCGGTGGCATCGAAGCCGCGGCTGCGCGCGGCATCCATCAGCCGGTGAGTCATCAAGGGCACGCACACGATGTCATTCACGCCGAAGCGTTCCGCCCATTCGAGCATCTCAGTCGCGTCAAATGCGGGGTGGGGGATCACGGCCCCGTTCACGAACATGCAGGCGATCAGGCATTCGACATAGCCGAACACATGATACATCGGCATCGCGTATTGAATGCGTCGGCCATCCTCGAAGGCGCGGGTAAGGACGGATGAATAGGCCGCGCGCAGCACCATGTCATGGGTCAGCATGGCGCCCTTGGGCCGACCGGTCGTGCCCGAGGTGTAGATAATGTCCGATATCGCGTTCCCGTCAGCCGCCGCTTCGCGCCGGGCCAGTTCCGCATCGCTTGCAGGCGTCGCGCGCGCGGCAAGATCAGCCAGCGTTTCGCAGGCCTGCGCGCCGCCCTGCCCGGTCCGGAACACGAAGCGCGCTTCAAGTCCGGGAAGCGACGGGGCCAGCGCATCGAGATCGGCCAGATAGTCCAGTCCGTTCCAGCCATCCATGGTCACGACGAAGCGACTGTCCGATTGCGCGAGCACATAGCCGAGCGCTTCGCCGTGCAGCAGGTAATTGACCGGCACACAGGCGCAGGCGGCCCGCGCGATGGCGAGCTTGGCGAGGATGAATTCGGGGAAATTGGCCATCAGCAGGGCGATGTGATCACCCGCCTTCGCGCCCGCCGCGATCAGCCCGGATGCGATCTTCCGGCTTTCTTCCTGAACCTCGCGATAGGTCATGGACCGCCCGCCAGTGTGGATCAGCGGCCGTTCTGGATGTTCCAGCGTGGCGCGGTCCTGCAATTGCGCGATCGTCAGCGTCCGCCACGCCGGATAGCGTTGTTCCAGGCTCGCGCGCCGTTGTGCCACAGGTTTCAGTCTGGCCGTTTTCATCTCGATTGACCTCTCAGGGCAATGCTTTTAACAAACGTTTGTTTCTTGGCAATGGCGGGCGCGGGGTCAAGCCCTGCCT
>Ga0255779_1000121_pt1 | contig 91087 bp, 87 predicted proteins | sample 011ome_21_FD_179977 | JGI IMG/M metagenome (GOLD analysis project Ga0255779, IMG submission 179977) | Coastal salt marsh microbial communities from the Groves Creek Marsh, Skidaway Island, Georgia - 011508AT metaG (version 2) | ecosystem: Environmental > Aquatic > Marine > Intertidal zone > Salt... | reverse complement strand
GTCGAACATCGCTTAGATCAACAATCTCTAGTCTTCAGCGACGAGGCGGCTTTAGCCGTTGTTGTGGCGAGTCAAGGATATCCCGGCGATTATGCGACGGGTGCCGTGATTTCAGGGCTCGATGCCGTCTTGCACTCGCAGATATTTCATGCCGGTACGAGACTGGAAGAAGACGACCTCAAGGTTAATGGGGGGCGTGTTTTAGCGCTGGTAGCGTGCGCACCTACGGTCGCAAAGGCCCAAGCAATCGTTTACCAAGACTTGGAGAGGGTGCAATTCGAGGGGCAATATTATCGTCGAGATATTGGTTATCGAGCGCTCGCCCGAGAGGGCATTTAAGAGATGCTCAGTCCGCCGTCGATTGGCAATATTTGACCCGTCACATAAGGATTATCAATCAGGTATTCAACGGCTTGAACGATCGCCGCTTCACCCCCAAGGCGACCTAGGGGCGTCTTAGTAAGCAGTGATGTCAACATGGCGTCATCATGGGTATCAGCAGGACTTAATATCGCGCCTGGGGCAATGCCGTTTACCCGGATTCGAGGCGCAAGGTCCATGGCGAGGCTTTTCGTCGCCATTATCAGGGCCGCTTTGCTCGCCGAATATACGACATGGCGTGCCAGTGGAATTTGACCAAAAATGTCGCAGAAGTTAATAATCGAAGCGCCTGTATTTAACTGGGGTAGTAAACCTTGGCACAGCATGAGCGGCGCTTTGAGGTTGATCGCCATGGTGTTATCGAAAAGTTCTGGGGAAATGTCCTCAAGGCCAGTCTCAGGAAAAACCGCGGCATTATTGATGATTAAATCGAATGCTGGGTAGTGCTCGCTGAGTGCTTTGATCATCCTGCGCACATCGGACGTCTTAGCTAAATCAGCCTGAAATCCGTGGGCCGACCCCTCACGCTGCCCGTTAAACGCAAGCATTAGTTGGGCCAGGGCCTCGGTAGAGCGATGGCAATGCAGGGCCAGATTCCAGCCGCGATCGTGCAAAGCTTCTGCGACAGAGCGGCCAAGACGCTGGCTCGCGCCAGTAATGAGCGCAATTTTAGTTTGAGTGGTCAAAGTCTGAAATTACTCGAAGCTGCTCTGCTTCTATTGCTGCACGGATCTCGATGCCTGTTAGGTTGGTCCCAGCTGGGTTTACGGTAATTTTTGCCGTTTGTTCAGCAAGCCGATGCCAGTTTTGGGTAATTGGCCGCTGGTCTTCTTCTGACGGTAAGCCCCAAGCGGTTGCAATTTTGACTGCAGTGTAAAATCGAATCGGCTTGCGACGGGCATCGGCGTGATGAAGCACCTTAAGAATTTGTTCAGGCGTCAGGGCAGGCAATCTACAGATTTCAGCACTGAGTTCGATCGTAACTTCGGATAGTTCAATCCAGGTTTTAGGTAAAGCCATCTGGGTTTGTAAGATTGAAATATCAGCATTTGGACTCTCAAGCATCAGTCTCGCAAACTGTTCTTGAGGTAAGGCCTCGGGATAGAGCGGGGCCAATCGATGAGCTCCCAGCGGGTCTAAACCTTGGAATAACACCTTGTGCGCATTAATAGCCTCTAAAACCTCGAAGAAGGCGTGAGGTCTGGGGGCACCTAGCGCTTTTTCAAGCTCTTTAAAAATGCGTTCTTTAGAGAGCGTTACCAGGGCACCTTCGGCAACCATTTTGCGGCATAGCGTTAGTGTCTGAGGGTCAATTCTAAAACCATCCGCCTCGAATCTGGCCTGAAATTGTGCCAATCGCAGGATCCGCAGTGGGTCTTCCGTGAAAGCGTCAGATACGTGTCGAAAGACGCGTTTTTTTAAATCAGCTTGACCGCCGCAGGGGTCAATCAGACTGCCATCTGAAGCCTGTGCAATGGCATTAACCGTAAGATCTCGACGCACTAAATCGTCTTCAAGGGAAATATCGGCGCTGGTGTCAAACTTAAAGCCAGTGTGTCCAGGGCCCACGTTATATTCCCTGCGCGCCAGTGCATACTCTTCTTTAGTTTCGGGATGAAGAAAGACAGGGAAATCCTTGCCCACCTGTTGATAGCCTAGCGCCCGCATAGATTCCGGGGTCTCTCCGATAACGACCCAATCGCGCTCGGTGGGGGTTTTCCCGAGGAGGGTGTCACGTACTGCACCGCCGACCAAGTAGCATTTCATTGTTTAGATTCTGCCATGAAGCTTACCAAAACTAACCCTCTCGATTGGGTTGTTTGAATAGCTGACCATCATCCAGTCTTAGTGCTGTGAGATGACGGCCCCAAACGCAGCCGGAATCTAGCCCGAAAAGCCCCGGTCGAGTTACGTTACCCAGGGCTGCCCAATGGCCGAAGAGGATCGTGTAGGCGGCAAGGGAGGGGTGTCGTTCTAAAAACCAGGGCTTGAAGCCGGCGGGTGCCTGGTCGGCTTTGTGTGTCAGTTCGAGATGCCCGCCATTTTGGTAGTAGCGCAGTCGAGTAAAAAAATTGGTCATGATGCGAAGTCGATCTGCTTCGTTGAGATCTTGTCGCCAAGATGACGGGGTGTTGCCATACATGTTCTTTAAAAATTGCTTGCGGTCCTCCCCCTGGAGGGCTTGCTCAATGGTGCGAGCGTGGGCTTTCGCCTCCTTCAAGCTCCAGATAGCCGGCAGGCCCGCATGCACCATGGCAAGTTTTTGATGATCGTCAACTACCAATATGGGCTGTTTTGCTAACCAATCGACAAAATTGGGAAGATCCGAATGATCGAGTAAATCCGAGATAGTATCGCCTCGATGAGGCTTGCTAACACCCTCGGCGATGGCGAGAAAATGTAGATCATGATTGCCTAGGACGATTCGGAGATTGGGCAGGCTCATTAAGTAATTGAGCGTATCAACATTATCAGGGCCCCGATTGATAAGATCACCAGCGCACCACAGTGTGTCCTTGGCTGGTTGGAACTGGATTTGCTGTAAAAGGGCCCGTAACGTCTTGTAGCAGCCCTGAATATCACCCACCGCATAAACGCTCATAGCCGGTTCCGGCTGACGACGTTGGCGCAGCGCACAAAATCGGCCACCGATAAGGTTTCTGCTCTAGCAGATGGATTGATGCCCAAGTCCTCAAGCGCAGATGCCGATATTAGATTGGCCAACGAATTTTTTAGCGTTTTTCTGCGTTGCCCAAAAGCTGCGGTTAATAGTTCGGATAAAATCGATAAATCGTCAGCCTCGATATTGGGCCGCTGGTGAGGTTGAAGACTTACCACGGCGGAATCGACTTTGGGGGCTGGGTCGAAGGCTGTTGGTGGAACGTCCAAGAGTTTTTCGATATGGCAATGGTACTGTGCCATGACAGTGAGGCGACCATAATCCTTATGGTTGGGAACAGCTGCGAGTCGATTCACAACCTCTTTTTGCAGCATAAAAATCATTGATTTTATTCTTTGTCCTAGAGCAAATAAACGAAAGAGCAAAGGCGTTGATATGTTGTAAGGCAAGTTGCCAACAATCCATAAGTCTCCGGGGATTTCAGCAAAGTCAAAGTCGAGGACGTCACCCTGTCGGACGGTTGCAGTAGCGGGCAAGAACGCCTGTAATTTAGGGATTAAGTCACGGTCCAGCTCAATGACAATGAGATCTGATCGGAGCGTCGCCAAGGGTTTGGTCAATGCGCCCCGACCAGGACCGATTTCAATCAGGGATTGCTCGGGGTTTGGCTGAATACAAGCCACAATTTGATCGATGATTTGGGGATCTTGAAGGAAATTTTGGCCGAAGCGCCGCTTTGCTTTAGTTGCCATCATCTAGGGCCGCTGCAAGCTATGGGCCAGCGTGACTGCTGCGACAAGACTGCCGGGGTCAACCTGACCGTGTCCAGCCAAGTCAAGGGCTGTGCCATGGTCAACTGACGTTCGGATGAAGGGTAAACCCAAAGTAACATTAACGGCGTCGCCGAAGCCATGATGTTTCAATACCGGAAGCCCTTGATCATGATACATGGCGATGACGGCGTCGCACTGGTTAAGAATGTGAGGCGTAAAAGCAGTGTCTGCTGGTAAGGGACCGATGAGGGTTTTGCCTTGAGCTCTGAGTGCTGCCATTGCAGGTTGGATCACCTCGATTTCCTCAGAGCCAAGGTGGCCACCCTCGCCAGCGTGGGGATTTAATCCACAGACCGCAAGGCGTGGTGTTTTAATGCCAAATTGTTGCTCAAGCGCCGCTAACGTGATGTCGATGGTTGACATCACCGCCTCTCGGGTGACTGCTTTGGGTACCTGTGCGAGGGGCAGATGCGTTGTGACCAAAGCGACTTTCAGATCACCTGAAACAAGCATCATAACCACCTGGGGGGTGGCCGTTCGTTGCGCCAGCCATTCAGTATGGCCCGAGAAAGGCAGCCCGCTATCGTTGACGAGGGATTTTTGAATGGGGCCGGTTACCAAAGCTCTTATCTGGTCTTGTGTCCAAAGGCTTACCGCTTTTTCTAAGCAAGCAATGACGTAGGGGCCAGAGCGCGTATCGAGTTGACCGGGTACCGGACGGTATCCCAATGGGATCGGCATGACATTGAGGCTATTTCGATCGTAGTCCGTGAAATCTGTCAGCAGATTGACTGAAATTTTAAGGCTGAGTTCATTTGCTCGCGCCTGTACTGCCTCCGGGTCAGCGATGTAAAAGCGGTGAAGATGCTTGGGCAATTCAGGGTCGGCGAGTAGACAGACGTCTAAACCGATGCCGGCAGGTTCCCCTGGGGTAATGGCAATCGGTAGCTCAGATTTTGATTTCGACAAACGCGTCTTCCCTTATTTCTCGAATCCAGGTATCGACTTCTTCATCAAAAGAACGGTTTCGTAGAAAGTTGGCAGCCTGGTTGCGTTTAAAGGTTTCGCTGAAATCCTCGGTGCGTCGCCCCGTGACCTCTAAAAAGTGGAAACCGAATTCGCTCTGGAAAACTGGGCTAATTTGATTGAGTTCAGTTGCTGATAACGCTTGTTCAAAAGGTCCCACAAATTCATCACCGGAACTCCAGCCAAGGTCGCCACCTTTCAGAGCAGAACCTGGATCCTCAGAATATAGTCTCGCAACTTCTTCAAAGGGCCTACCAGCAAGAATCTCGTCTCTGAGGCTTTCTGCAAGTTCCCTTGCCTCATCAACCGATCGAATTTCGTTGGGATTAATCAGCACATGCCGGACACGGGTCTGATCTACCATGCCTTGCGCCGTAGCACCTCGTTTCGCGAGAAGTTTGATGATGTGGAACCCAGAGCCACTTTGAATGGGCCCAGCGATCTCTTGGTCACCCAAGGATATGGCAAGGTCGGCAAAAAGCGTTGGTAGCGCATTAGGTTTACGCCATCCCAAATCCCCGCCTTCTAAAGCATTTTTACCTGCTGACTGCTCCATGGCTGCCGCGGCGAAGTCGTCTCCTGCTCGTAAACGATCTACCAAAGATTGGGCGTTTGCCCGGATGGTTTGGATTTGTGCCTGGTTCATATCAGAATCTGTCGCGAGCAATATGTGACCCACACGAAACTCGTCGGCGGTCAATTCTTTACCAGCCTCTGAATTGAGAAAGTCGGAGATCGCCTGCTCACTGATCTCGATGCGACTGTTTACAACACCTTGCTGTACCCGTCCGATCATGATTTCTCTTTCTATCTGGCCTCGCATGGTTCGATAAGATATACCATCTTTGGCAAGGGCCTCACGAAACTCAGGCAAAGAGAGTTGATTTTGATCTGCAATTCGCGCCATCGCATTATTTAACTCAGCGTCACTGACCCGAACTCCCGCCCGACGGGCCATCTGCAGCTGGAGGCTCTCAACAATGAGCCGTTCAAGAATCTGCTCAGTTAAGATCTGGTCTGGCGGTAGGCTCTCCGGTTTTGCCGCCTGAGCTCGTATCGTCTTCACACGATCTCGCACCTCAGACGTGGTGATGAGATCATCGTCGACAATAGCGGCAACTTCATCCAAAACGATCGGTAGGCTAAAAACGGGTAAGCTCAAGAGCACAAATGTGGCGCCGCCAAGGACCTTATTCAACATCTTTTATAACCTTTTCATTTTATCGTCGTTGTCAGAGCGCTAAAGGCTTTATCGCTGTTTCGCCCGTCAGGGCGTAAAATTGGCCGATTATTGCCCAATGTTGGGTAACATTTCCCTATACAATTTGTCCATATCGCTGCCGATTTGCATCAAGCCCTTAAGCTCGAAAGTCAGGAACACGCCTTTTCGTTCTCTAGCCTCAACTCGAAATGACGTCCCATTCCATGCTAGTTGAGGATCATAATACCGTCTGAAGGCCGTCTCCACTGACCAGCAACAGCCATTGTATGACACACCGACAAGGGACTCTATATGTTTGCTCACTAGACTGTTCCGAGCCCATAAGCCTCGTACAGTAAAAGCCTTGCCTAGCGGCAATGTAGCAGCGAGTTGTGTGACCTCTGTTGATAGTCTTTCCTCGACATCAAATTGTTGTTTGATTTTGGATCGATATCGATGTTGAACCCTAAGCGCAGCTTTGGGGCTCGGATGGTAACTGAGGTTGAAGAAACCAGAGTGTAAATCCCCATGTTCATGGTCGAACGTCAAGTCAAGTTGGCTTGACAGGATGCGCTTAGGCGTTGCCTCAATGCGGAGATAAAAGGGCTGCCGCAAGCTATGGATTGGGGCTTTTGCACTGGGGGCGCCAAAGTGTGCCAGCCCCCCGGTCAATGCTAAGGTCTGTTGCCCCGTTTGGTCGTTTATCCAGCGATGGGTTACCCCGAGCGTGATGCTTTTTTCGACCCAGTGGGGATCAAACCCATGGGCGCCTCGGCTTTGAAATAGAGCATCAAAAGTGGGTTCCAGCTGGCTGCTATCAAGCATTGGGAAAAACCGATCGTGATCAAGAGAACCTACGCTAATTTTCAAAAGAGGTTCCAGTACCTTTAATAGCGGCTGATTTGGGGTTTTTTTTAAAAGCCGGGCACCCGCTTTTATGGTGGCGTAGGGGTATCGGATCATCTGCTTGCTGATCTGGGCTGCGTCATAGTGATAACCGTGTTGCTCGAAACCGAGCGTAGACTCGATAAAGCCCCAGTCAAAGGCTTGAGGATACGCCAGGCTGGTCTGCAGCAGGTCTCGCCTGCCCTCAAACAAAAGGTTGTTAGACGCTTGAGCCTCGGAGGTCGTCACAAGGCCGATACCACGAAATAGTAAGCGACCCAGAGAATGCTGGTATTGAAGCCCTATTTCGGGACGTTTTCTGAGTTGCCCCTCGAACTGAGGCGCAAGGCTTTGAAAACCCTGGTAACCAATATGACCGCTGAGGTTCTGTCCAGTCCATGCCAGTCTGATGCTTTGGCTTAGAGCAGGTAATTGCCTTTCTCGTTCTCGATTATCGGTGGTAAAAGGCCCAAGGTCTCGGCTGAAGGGCGCAATAGACGTTGCAAAATCTCTAAAATAGTTAACGTCTGAGGCTTTGTTAAATTTTACGGCGCTTGAAAAACCTTGATGTTGGAATTCGTGAAACAGGCTAAACATACCGCGATCTGCTTGACTGTAGCCAAAATTGCCGGCGCTAAGATCAACTGGCTGTAAACGGTCTCTAGACATAAAATCGGCGTTGAGCTGGCCTCGACTTGAAATCCCGAGCCCGCGAATTTCTGCTTGTACAATTTCACCACGATTGGCCAGATGCCAGAGGCCAATTGTGGCGTCCAGATTGGGTTTTGCACTCCAATAATATTGCGCTTTGGCTTCAATTCCATTGCGATTGTCTCGGGCGACAGACAACGGTAGGAAACCACTTTGTCTTGTTTGATTGACTGGGATTTTGAGATAAGGCAGATAAAATACCGGCAGGTCTTTGATGCGAAGCACCATATTCTTGATCGTGATATTGCGTTGGCTTCGGTCAGCCGCGACGAGACGACTGGCGATTTGCCAAGTATCGCCACCGTTGGGACAGCGGGTGATCTGACTGCCATGGATGGCAAAACGCTGATCATCGACGAATGCAAGCCGTTCAGCACTGCCTTGCAGATCGGATTGCTGGAGAAAAAATTGCGCCGATGCGATCTCTCCTTGGCCAGCAAAGAAATTACCGGTCGCCGAGTCGCCTTGGACGCAAAGATCTTGGTCTATGAGCGATACATTATCGGTTAGGCTAAGCGTATTAGTTTCGAAGTTAAGGGTTGCGTGGTCTGCTTGCAGAAGCAGCGCGTTCGTTCGAATAACGACATCGCCAGCAATATCGGCACGTCGATCGGGGATCACAGTCGCTTGAAAAGCGCTGATGAAAGCCTGATTTGGGTTCGTCGGCCCATCACTCTGAACGGGTTTTGGACAATTTGCCCTTTGAATGCCTGCATCGGCGTTTGCCAAGGAAATGGATAGGAGCAGGTTTAGAAACAAACCAAGGGCACTCGTGGCAATTCGGGAGGACCGGTGTTTCATAGAATTGTTCAGGGTTTTCGCCGAGCTTCAAGAATAAGCCATAATCGCTTGAAGCAACAGCAAACTCAAAGGTAGACCGATGGATCAGAGATTATCAGCATTGGCGCGGTGGGTTGATCAACTGCCTGTCGCAGTTGATCAGCCAATTGCTAAAGAGGACTTTGTGCCTGTGTCGGATGATGCCAGTTTTCGACGCTATTTTAGGTGCACTAAGTTATCGGAGTCTTGGGTTTTTATGGATGCACCTCCCGAGAAAGAACCGCTCACGGATTTTCTTCGAATCGGCCGAGCACTTGCCGATGCTGGACAAGCTGTGCCTAGGATTTTAGCTGAGGAAGCCGCTCTTGGGTTTTTAGCATTAACGGATTTGGGCGACCGGCAGCTGCTCTCGGAGCTAAGAGTCGAGTCTGCAAGAGCCGACGCATTAAGGGTGCAGGCGGTGGATCAGCTGGCGAGTTTGGTAACCGTCAATTGTGATGTACCGACCTACTCTGAAGCGAAATTGATAGAAGAGCTTTGGCTATTTCCGGATTGGTACTTGAGTCAATACCTAGGCCTTGATCTGTCGGAAAACTTCTCTGAGTTATGGGTCAGGGTGTGCGAATTTTTGGTTGATTCTGCACTAGCGCAACCCCAAGGGTTTGTGCATCGCGACTACCACAGTCGTAATTTAATGGTGATTCAAGACGGCAACCTCGGGTTGCTGGATTTTCAAGACGCAGTTGTTGGGCCCGTATCGTATGATCTTGTGTCCCTGCTCAGAGATTGTTACGTCGAATGCGACGCTGAACTTGAAACAGAACTCGTGACGCGCCATCACAAGGCTTTGTCGGCTTTTTTATCTGATTTAGGAGATCTTCAAACTTATCGGAAGCGCTATGAGTTGATGGGGCTTCAGCGTCACTTAAAGTGCGCAGGTATTTTTGCGCGACTTTACCTTCGTGATGGTAAGGAAGGATATTTGCAAGATATCCCAAGAGTATTGCGATACATCATGGACGTGCTCAACAAGTATTCCGAGCTTGAAGGTTTCGCGAACTGGCTAGGGCCTAAGTTGCCTGCCGATGTTTTAGAGATTGCGCTTTGAAGGCGCTACTCTTGGCAGCTGGCGCCGGTAGGCGCATGGGGCAACTGACCCGCGCACAACCCAAACCGCTGGTGTCTCTTGGTGGGGAGACTCTGATAGAAAGGCATTTGCGAAGGTTAAAGCGCGCGGGAGTGTCGGAAGTTGTCATAAATCTTTTTTACCTCGGAGAAATGATTGCCGAGCGATTAGGCGATGGGCGACGTTTTGGCCTATCGATATCGTATTCACGTGAAACCCAAGTCCTAGAAACCGGTGGTGGTGCGAAAAAAGCACTAGAGCTATTAGGCTCAGAGCCCTTTTTAATGATCAGCAGTGATGTGGTGACAGATTTAGACTTTGGCGCATTACTAAAAATTTCGCCAATCAAGGCGCATTTAGTGTTGGTGCCTAACCCTCAGCATCATCCAGCCGGTGATTTTGATTTATTAAATGCCGAGTTGGCGATGCCAGGTAGCCAGTACACCTTCTCAGGTATCGGTGTCATCCATCCTCAGTTGCTGCACGACAGCCTAGAAACGGTGTTCCCGATGCGCTCTGTTTTGTTTCCAGCCGCTTCAGCTCAGTCTATAACGGCGGAGGTTTTCAAGGGCTATTGGAAGGATATAGGCACTCAAGATCGATTGGCTGACGTTCAGCGCGATCTTGCCGCAGGCGTGTGTTCCTCTTGAGTTGGTTCCTGTAAACTTCTGCGCTATCCGGAAGGGTCGGCAAAGCCGTCGAGAGTCTGGGAGATCAGCGATGAAACAAGAAAATTGGATAGCGCCTTCGATTTTGGCGGCAGATTTTGCGCAGCTTGGGGCCGAGGTTGAGCAAGTCTTAGACGCGGGCGCAGATCTGATTCATTTCGATGTCATGGACAATCACTACGTCCCAAACTTAACGATTGGCCCAATGGTCTGTCAGGCACTGCGGACCTACGGGATAGAGGCTGATATTGATGTGCATTTGATGGTCGAACCCGTTGATCGTTTGATTGGCGACTTCATTGAAGCCGGTGCGAGTTTCATTACGTTCCACCCAGAAGCCTCGAGGCATGTCGATCGATCTCTAGAAATGATTCGCTCTGCAGGGATCAAGGCGGGGCTTGTGCTGAACCCCGCCACCTCCATTCATTGTCTTGATCACGTGCTCGATAAGCTCGATATGATTTTGGTTATGTCAATTAATCCAGGGTTCGGAGGACAGTCTTTCATCAGTAGTACGCACCAGAAAATACGGTCAATTAGACAAATGATCGATGAAAGCGGACGGGATATCCGTCTCGAGATTGACGGTGGGGTTAAAGTCGACAACATCGCGGCCATTGGTGCATCGGGTGCCGACACATTTGTCGCAGGATCGGCGATCTTCGGCAGTTCGGATTATCAGCAAACGATCGCTGCGATGCGCCGGGAACTAGAGCAGTGAGCAGTCAGCCATGAGCGATCTAGGTCTAGAGGCACCCGACTATTTTTCTAAATTAATCGCCCACGGCTGTCGTCATCTACCAATCAGCCGAGAGTTGGTCGCGGACTTTGAAACCCCATTATCCTGCTACGTAAAAGTCGCCCGGGGACCCTATAGTTATCTACTTGAGTCTGCTAACCAGGGGGGCGAAAAGTGGTCTCGCTACTCTATTATTGGTTTGCCAGCGAGACGCATTCTTAAGATATCAGGCTATCAACTCGTACAAATCGACGAAGGAGAAGTTGTCCGTAATGAGACTGTGGTCGATCCACTGTCGGAGATTGAGCAGCTGCAGGCCAATTTTAGCTATCCAGCCTGCCCCGGGATGCCTAACTACACGGGGGGGTTGGTAGGCTACTTTGGCTATGACACCGTCCGATACGTTGAACCAAAAATCAGAGACTCAGCGCCGGTTGACGATTTAAAGACGGCAGACATCGTATTAATGGTGTCTGACGATGTTATTGTTTTTGATAACGTCAAGGGCAAGATGCACCTGATCACTCACGTCGATGACGCTTCTGATCAGCAATTGGCAGAAGCAGGTTTACGACTCGACGCCATGGAAGGTGCCTTGCGCGCAAATATCCCTGAAGCGTTCCGCGCCCCATTGGTGTCACCAGAACTAGAAGATGGAGACTTTACCAGTTCCTATCCGGAGGCAAAATTCAAAGCCGCGGTGGAGGCTCTGAAAGAGTACATACTGGCCGGCGACTGCATGCAGGTCATTTTATCCCAGCGGCTTTCTTGTGCATTTGAGGCAGAGCCTTTGAATTTATACAGGGCACTTAGAGGGTTAAATCCTTCGCCTTATATGTATTTCATGGATCTCGATGCTGAACAAATCGTGTCATCATCGCCAGAAATTTTAGCCCGGTTAGAACAAGGTGAAGTCACAGTGCGACCACTGGCTGGCACTCGCCGTCGGGGCAAAACGCCGGAAGATGATGCCAAGATGGAATCGGAACTGATCAATGACCCCAAAGAGCTTGCAGAGCATCTGATGCTGATCGATTTAGGGCGAAATGATATAGGTAGGGTGTGTGAGCCCGGGACGGTTCAAGTTTCAGAAATGATGTCTATTGAGCGATATGCGCATGTTATGCATATCGCCTCAAACGTCACCGGCCGGTTAAAAGAAGGTCTTAGTTGTATGGATGTGTTGCGCGCTACGCTACCCGTTGGCACCTTAAGTGGCGCGCCCAAGGTTCGAGCTTTACAGCTCATTGACGCATTTGAGCCTGTAAAGCGTGGCATCTTTGGCGGCGCGGTGGGATATCTCTCTTGGCAGGGTCAGATGGACACCGCAATTGCGATTCGAACGGCGATTATAAAATCTGGGCAATTGCATGTGCAGGCCGGCGCGGGTGTCGTCGCGGATTCGATCCCAGATCTGGAGTGGAAAGAAACGCAAAACAAAGCCCGCTCGGTAATTCAAGCAGCGAAGATTGCCGAAAATGGATTGCAATTTTTTGGCCACCCAGGGGGCAATCGATGAGGTCAGAACCCAAGTGCATCGAGGTTGACGCTGGTCAAAAGTTAATTAGACGTCAACTTTGTGTGCAGTTAGCTTAGGGCGGATTAATTCATGTTGTTAATGATTGATAACTACGATTCTTTTACCTACAACATTGTTCAATATTTGTTTGAACTTGGTGCGGAAGTAGAAGTCGCTCGCAATGATCAGATTACTTTAGACGACATCGCGGTTTTAGCACCAAAACAAATAGTGATATCACCGGGGCCGTGCACACCTAACGAAGCCGGTATTTCTTTGGCAGTTATCGATCGTTTTGCGGGCCAGATACCGATATTGGGTATTTGTTTGGGGCATCAAAGTATTGCCCAAGCTTATGGTGGAGACATCATAAGAGCAGAAACGGTCATGCATGGTAAAACATCGAAGATTCACCATACTGGTCAAGGCGTTTTTTCCGGTCTGCCGAGCCCATTCGTCGCAACGCGATATCATTCTTTGGTCATGGCGAAGGCCTCCTTGCCGGATACACTGGAGATAACCGCTTGGACTGAGCATGAAAATGGCGAACTAGAAGCGGTCATGGGAATCAGGCATAAAACCCAATCTGTCGAGGGGGTCCAGTTTCATCCAGAGTCCATATTGACCGAGCATGGGCATGCGCTGCTGGAGAATTTCCTGACCAATGGGGGTCATTTATGATTACTGACACGCTGGCAACGTTAGTCGAGGGATCGGACTTGTCTCGTGACGCAATGGTCGCGCTTATGGAGTCAATTATGACCGGAGGCGCAACCCCAGCGCAGATCGGTGCGGCGCTGACAGCCCTCCGGATTAAGGGTGAGACGGTAACCGAGATCGCGGCGGCCGCCGAAGTGATGCGTAATCTCGCCGCTAAAGTAGAAGTGTCTGCAACGCACTTGGTTGATCTTTGTGGCACCGGTGGTAGCGGAACCTCCAAGTTCAATGTTTCTACTGCCAGTGCGCTTGTCGCCGCGGGTGCGGGTATTCAAGTGGCCAAGCACGGCAATCGTGCCGCTTCAGGTAAGAGCGGGAGCGCCGATGTTTTGGAAGCGGCAGGGGTCCACCTCGACCTAACGCCAGCACAAGTTGGCCAGTGCATCGAAACGGTTGGTGTGGGCTTTTTGTTCGCGCTAAATCACCACGGCGCGATGCGTCACGCAATTGGACCGAGGAAAGAGCTTAAATTCCGTACGATGTTTAATCTGCTTGGCCCTTTGACCAACCCGGCCGGTACAAAAAGACAGGTGCTGGGGGTGTTTGACGCAGCTTGGCTCTGGCCACTCGCAGAGGTATTGCGCGAATTAGGTAGTGAGCAGGTGATGGTTGTGCATGCTGACGATGGTTTAGATGAACTGAGTATTGCTGCCCCGACCCGAGTGGTTGAGTTGAAGGACGGAGACCTCAGGGAGTATGAAGTCTGCCCTGAAGATGTGGGTTTGGTGTCCCAGTCCTGGGAAGATCTTCGTGTTGAAAACAGCCAAGAAAGTCTCGCCCTCGTGAAGGCGGCTCTGACGGGTGAGCATGCCGCAGCTAGAGATTTTGTGGCTTTCAACGCCGGTGCTGCCATTTATGTGGGCGGTGGTAGTGTGAGCTTGGCCGAAGGCGTCGAAAGGGCTAAAGATTCAATTGCCAGTGGTGCCGCCAAAGAGAAACTGAATCTGCTGATTGAGTTTACCCAGCAGTTGAGAGTACTTGACCCATGACAACACCAACCGTGCTCGAAAAAATTGTAAAAGAGAAAAAAATTCATGTCGAAGAGCGCCGCCGCCGGATGCCTCTGACTAACCATAACCTTGACCGGCCTTCACCGCCGAGAGGTTTTGCGGCGGCTCTCAAGGCTCAGCGGAAACTCAATCAACCGTCCGTGATTGCGGAAATAAAAAAAGGATCACCCTCTAAGGGGGTGATTCGGCCCGAGTTTGATGTTGCGGAGATAGCCAGTGCGTATGACCGTGCTGGCGCAACTTGTCTGTCGTGTTTGACAGACAAGCCATTTTTTTATGGTGATGACCAAGATCTGATGTTGGCTCGTCAACATTCGAGGGTGCCTGTCTTACGTAAAGATTTTATTGTCGATGCTTATCAAATCCTTGAGTCATATCAGTTAGGTGCGGACTGCATTTTGTTGATAGCAGCTATTTTAGATGATGATGAGCTCAGTGCGTTTTTTGATCAAGCGAGTGCGTTAGGTATGGATGCACTTATCGAGGTACATAATGCAGAGGAGTGCCGGCGAGCACTGACGCTAGGACCAAAACTTTTAGGTATCAACAATCGAAACTTGCATGATTTCTCTGTGTCTTTAACCACGACTATCGATCTGCTGCCATTCATTCCAACTGAGACGCAAGTGGTTACAGAAAGTGGGATCCACACGAGGGATGATGTCGAACTGATGTTAAAAGCGGGTGTCAGCACCTTTTTAGTGGGCGAGGCGTTTATGCGAGCGCCAGATCCAGGCGAAAAACTTAAAGCCCTGTTCTAGGGTGTCGTCAAGATAATTTTGACGTAAAGCCTATGCAGCTGATCGCCCCGATGGGCTTGATTGCGCGGTATGGGCTTCGGTGAATAGCCTGAGACCAGCCGCAGCCGCAGGCGCAGCTGGAAGAAGAATATCGGTTTGTCTATTGACACTCTAACTGAGAGGAAAATGTATGAAAGGTCTTGTTCGCTGGCAACAGGATGTGTGTTTTCTTGCCGAATCAGAGTCGGGTCATCAGGTTGTCATGGATGGCCCAGAAGATGCTGGTGGTCGAAATCAAGGGTTCAGGCCCATGGAGCTTTTGCTGCTTGGGGTAGGAGGATGCACCAGCTACGACGTTGTGATGATTTTAAAAAAGGCGCGGCAGTCTATTGCTGACTGTCAGGTGCAGATTGATGCACTGCGTGCTGATGGAACCCCTGCGGTATTTACGAAGATCAACCTTCATTTCAAGGTTGTGGGTCAAGACTTAAATGAGAAACATGTCGCCAGAGCTGTGAAACTGTCAGCAGAGAAGTACTGCTCTGCATCTTTGATGCTTGAAGCGGGTGGGGTAGATATTCAGCATACCTTTGAAATAGTGGAGGCGATATGACAGTAAAACGGCCAGCGAGTACGAACGGACTTCGGCATGTGGCTTTGTTTGTTCCGGATTTAGAGGAAGCAGAACATTTCTTTGTCGATTTGATGGGGATGACTGTTGAGTGGCGCCCCGACCCTGAAAATGTCTATCTAACCTCAGGAAACGATAACTTGGCGTTGCACCGTGTCGAGGGCTTGCCGCCGCAAGGGCAACTGGATCATATCGGCTTTTTTATTAATGATTCTGAGGATGTTCAGCGTTGGTATGTCTATTTGGATGCGAACGAGGTTGAGATGCTGACCGAACCGAGAACGCATCGAGACGGTGCGATCAGTTTTTATTGCCTTGGACCAGGCGGGGTGCGTGTCCAGTTGCTCTATCATCCGCCGATTGCGAACTTAGAGCGTCTAACAGAGCGCCCCTAAAGCCAGCGAGTGCTGGACGTCATAACGCGAGCCTGAAGCGCCATGAGCCGCTTCAAAAAAGTAGGAAAGCGAGCGCCGCCGAGGTCCAGCGCATCTTGTTGATGGTGGGCCTCATCCGCTTTCATAGCGCTAACAATTTCCCTAGATCGATAATCGTCCTCAGGAAGCTCTTCAAGGTGCCGATCTAAATGCTGGCAGACCTCCTCTTCGGTCGCAGCAACAAACCCTAGGCTGACTTTGTCTCCTAATAAACCAGTCACTGCGCCAGTCACCCAAGATGCGGCATACCAGAAAGGGTTTAAATAACTCGTATGACTATTGAGTTCTTTCAGTCGGGTCTGGCACCAAATCAGATGCTTTTGCTCGTCTTCGGCGGCAATCCTTAATTGCTGTCGGGTTTTTTCTGTCCGGGCAGTCGTGGATTGCCCGTGGTATAGACCTTGAGCGCATACCTCGCCGCAATGGTTCACCCGCATGAGCTGACTAGATCGTTGTCTAGCTGCCTCGGAAAGCGCAGTGGCACTCTGCGCATCGCTGTGCTGAAATTTTGATCGGACGGGCAGAGAGCCTGTCATGATCTTCAGTCCGTGGTCGACATGCTCGATCATCTGATCCCAAGGGTTTGATGAGCGTCTCATGTGTCTGGCGCCAGAACGTAGGCCGTAAAGCCGTGTTCATTCAGGAGGTATGCACCGAGCAAGCTAATTTTTTGGGCGCTTGGGCCCTGCACAACATAGACATTACTACGAGACAAATCAGTTAGGTGATTCCTCAGTTCTAGAAAGGGGATCGAAATTGTAGAATCCTCGGTTGATGTTGACTCCCCATCGACCCGAATATCTATGAGTTTTACCGGTGCTTCTTCCGCTTTTGACAGGGCGTCGAATTCTTCCCTTTTGACAACGCCAATGACAGGTGCCAGCAAAAGGTCTTCAAAATCTGCTTCCGAGATCCGCGCGAATTGACAGGCATGGGTTGCCGTGACCGTGGCATTTCTCGGGAGATCACTGATGAGAGCATCCTGACCGAAACATTGTCCTGCTGAAAGAATTGCGACCTGCTGCATGCCTGCATCAGATTTGATCTCAACAGCTACTGTCCCTGATTTGATGACGTAGAAATAGTCCCCCGGATCCCCTTGCTTTACGATAACGTCGCCCTTGGCGGCTGAGGTTGACTCAAATCGTTTGAACAAGGCCTGAATATGGGTTGGTGGAATAAATTCAAATAGGGGTGTCCTGAGTAATCTTTCCATCCACTGCCCGTCATCCGGCGCGACTTCCGCAGTTTTTGCCGCTGATTCAAGGAAGGTTTCGATCGTTTCTTGAGCACTTTTGGGTAAGCTGAAAATTAAGCATTCTTGCTCACAAACAGCCGATACTTTATGGGGGTTGAAGTCGTCTACGGGTCCATAGTTTTGACTATCTGATTCCGTAAAACTGCGATTTTCGAAAGCGTCATTAACCAAATTGAGTCGCCCAGTCAGCAACCAATGGGAATCTGGGTCATGGCTCGAGCGTTTGAAGAGCAAGTCCCCTTGAGCCAATGTTCGGAAACGGCCTTTTTGCGCAATGGTCTCGAGATCAGCGTCGCCGAGCGCGGAGAAAGGTCCGAGCCTTTTGAGTACCAGTAAATCAGTTTCTAGCATTGCGCAACAATCGTGTACGGGCCTCGCAGTATAGCCTCTCGCACAATGACGTCAAAGTATAGGCGCTTTTTTGGATTTCTGTGAAAAACTTGCCGACACATCCCTAGCACTTGTCAGGGCTGAAGGCTTGTGTGCGGTGACAGTCACCTCTAGGATCCTTGGGTGCCACTTGAGTAAAAATGCGGTGCTGGAAACGGTGAGTGTCTCCAGCAGTTCAAACTGTTGCAGTTGAATAAAGCGGGTTAATTCTAGGGTCAGTTGGTGATAGTCAACGCTTTCCGCCAGATTTTCATTGGCCGCAGCTGGGCCAAAATCATAGTCAATGACGATATCAAGGTAGATCGTCTGAACCGCGAGTCGTTCTCTCGGATAGACGCCAATAATCGTCTCGATGGCAAGGTCTGAGACTTTAATTTGTCCGATGCTTGTCACGTTGTTAAGCCGGGTAACTCGGTCATGGGCCACCTTGGCCGTGCGACAATCGCATGGTCGTGTAGCTGCCATTGTGACTGCCGTAAAAGGCCTGCAATCGCGATCATAGCGCCATTGTCTGTGCAATATTTCAGTGCGGGATAGTTAATCGCAATGGATTGTCGCAGGGGCAAACTTGCTAAGGCAGACCTCAACCGAGTGTTAGCGCTCACCCCTCCAGCAACAACCAAGGTCGAAAAGCCCGTTTGTTCTAATGCTCTGGCGCATTTGATGGCGATGGTATCGACGACGGCATCTTCAAAAGCGCGTGCAATATCTGCTCGATCTTGGGCGGTTGGCGGACCTAACCGGTTCAACGTGTTGAGCGTATGGGTTTTTAAGCCGCTGAAACTAAAGTTTAACCCTGGCTTTGTTGTCATCGGCCTGGGGAAGGTAAATCGATTGGGGTCACCTTCGAGAGCCAGCTTAGCCACTTGGGGGCCGCCGGGGTAGCCGAGTCCCAACATTTTGGCGACTTTATCGAAAGCCTCTCCAGCTGCATCGTCCATGGACTCGCCTAATAACTGGTACGTGCCGGGTTCTTCGCATGCCATGAGTTGGGTGTGACCACCAGAGACTAGTAGCGCTACAAAGGGATATTCCGGCGGAGTTTCGGTCATTTGTGTCGCCTGCAGGTGACCTTCCATGTGATGGATACCAACGGCGGGAATACCCCAGGCCAGTGCTAAAGATTTTGCGACACTCGCGCCTACGAGCAAGGCACCAATGAGCCCGGGCCCCTCAGTATAGGCAATCGCACTAATTTGATGCGGCAATGTATTGGTTTGCTTTAGGATTTGATCGATCATAGGCAGGCATTTTCGTATATGGTCCCGGGAGGCGAGTTCGGGTACAACGCCGCCGTAAGCCTGATGTAGGTCGATTTGGCTGTAGAGCAAATCGGCGATAAGTCCGGCCTCACTATCATAGAGCGCGATTCCGGTCTCATCGCAGGATGTTTCAATGCCAAGTACTCGCAAGATGATGAACCTCAAATCTGTTCCAGACCGCTATTGTACCTAAACCCAATGCCAAAGGTTTGAATCTCATTTGGCAATTTACATCGCAGTATTGTTAGGTTGCGGCAGTCCTATCATTGCTGCCGAGTCTTTTGCAATTTATAAGGATTCTGTTTAGAATCCGCGTTCCGTGGAGCAGGCGAACCGAAACAATGCCCTTTGTAAAAGTAAAAGAAAACGAACCCTTTGATATTGCACTACGACGTTTTAAGCGTTCTTGCGAAAAAGCTGGCGTCCTAGCGGAAGTTCGAAAGCGGGAGTTTTATGAAAAGCCCACGTCAATTCGCAAACGTAAGGCCGCAGCGGCGGTAAAACGATACGCGAAAAAGGTTCAGCGTGAGTCTAGAAAGATGGAACGGCTGTACTAGGGCGACGCGCCATAGGTCCCAGCTCGTGCGACCTAGAACCTGCACATCAGAAATACTCATCGCGCTTGATCACCTTCAGGCTAGGCATCAGCTCGGAAACTAAATGTCTCTTTTAAAAACCCAATTGCAAAGCGATGTAAAAGAAGCCATGAAGGCGCGGGATAAACGTGCTTTGGGTACCCTCAGATTGATCATGTCCGAACTTAAGCGGCGAGAAGTGGATGAGCGTATTGAGCTGAAAGACGAAGATGTGCTTGCTATCCTAGAGAAAATGACCAAGCAGCGTAGAGATTCGTTAGCGCAGTACCAAAGTGCTGGCCGACAGGATCTGGCGGATCAAGAGCAATACGAACTTGATCTAATCATCAAATACATGCCAGAGCCGATGTCAGAAAGTGAATTGTTGGCGTTGGTTCGGACAACGATTGAGTTGACTGGCGCTTCTTCCATGGCAGATATGGGTAGCGTTATGGGGGCTTTAAAAGCCGAGGCCCAAGGACGAGCTGATATGGCGAAGGTTGGTCAGTTGGTAAAAGCTGAATTAGGGTAACCTCTCTTGCGTTACCAGTAGGCCGATGCCACACTGCTGAAGATAGCCGTTACGCCGGTGTTCCGATGATTCCTCCAGCCTTTATAGACGATTTACTCGCTCGAACCGACATTGTCGACATTATCGAAGGCCGGGTTGCGCTTAAAAAAACGGGTCAGAATTACTCCGGGCTTTGTCCCTTTCACCAAGAAAAATCCCCCAGCTTTTCTGTCAGCCAAGAAAAGCAGTTCTATTATTGTTTTGGGTGCCAGGCTTCTGGATCTGCGCTCAAATTTTTAATGGAATTTGAGCGTCTAGATTTCGTTTCGGCGGTTGAGAGTCTAGCCGGCCGGCTAGGGCTTGCGGTGCCGAATGACCGATCCCCTAGTGACCAGCAAGCAACGCAAAAACGAAAAGCTACTTTTGACGTGCTGGAGGAAGCCAAGGAATTTTATAAACAACAACTTAAGGATCATCCTCAGCGTCAAAGGGCGGTTGAATATCTCAAAGGCAGAGGTCTTACCGGGCAAATCGCCGCAAAGTTTGAGATAGGCTATGCGCCTCCAGGCTGGCAGCATCTCTTGTCCGGCCACAGTGAGAACGAAGCCAAGGTGAACCAACTTTTGTCGGCGGGTTTGATTGTCGATCAAAAGGCAGAGGGGAAGCGATATGACCGTTTTCGAGATCGCGTGATGTTTCCGATACGGGATTTACGAGGACGAACAATCGCTTTTGGTGGCCGAGTCATTGGCGATGGTAAGCCCAAATACCTGAACTCGCCCGAAACCGAAGTCTTTCACAAGGGTCAAGAGCTGTATGGTCTATATGAAGCGCGCAAAAGCAGTAATAAGCTCGCGCGACTTCTGGTTGTGGAAGGCTACATGGATGTGGTCGCGTTGGCGCAAAACGGTATTACCTTTGCCGTTGCGACTTTAGGTACTGCAACGTCAGATGATCACATTCAAAGAATGTATCGAGTCGTCTCTGAAATCGTTTTTTGCTTCGATGGTGATGGCGCCGGCTTGCGGGCCGCTTGGAAGGCGTTGCTGACAGTGTTACCGCATCTGAGTGACGGTCGAAGTGCGCGCTTTATGTTTCTACCGGCAGGTGAGGATCCAGATTCCCTCGTTCGACGGGTTGGCTCACAGAAATTTTTTGAGTTGATTGACCAAGCACAATCCGTATCAGACTGGTTGTTTACGAAATTAACCCATGATTTGACCGAGCAAGGTATAGATGCCCAAGACATTGCGGGCAAGGCAGCCTTGAGCAACAAAGCTATGCCTTTGATTAATCTCATGCCAGATGGCGTATTTCGTCAGTTAATGATCGACGCTCTGTCAGAAGCAACTGGCTTAGCAACGGAGCGGCTTAAAGATGTTACGGTTCAATATGAACCATCCATCGAGCCCTCAGCGCCGCCTCAGATTCCGTCGGGTCAGGATGTTGATTATTCCGATGTCCCTGATTACCTAGAGCCAGACCACGACAACTTGCCTTTGGCTATCGATCCTGCCCTTGCAATGCTGATTCTGCAACCCGAGTTAGCGTTCGTGTTCCCAGAGGCTGACTATGAGATTTTGATGCAGAACGAGCAAGATCAGTTGATCAAAGAGATTGCGCTAGGGGTTTACGCCGAACAATTAGGTTCGCCGGGCGAGATTTTAGCGAAATATGCTCGGCAATCTGAGCAGCGGTACATTAAAAAAGCGTTTGAATACAAACCCTTGCTGGCAAAAGAACATCTCAAAGACGAATTCATTGGTCGGATGCAGAAAAAAATTCACGCTTATCAAAAGCGTTCCGCCGAGGGCCAGATTAGTCATTTGTTATCCAAAGCCCCTTCGGCCCTGACGGAAGCAGAGCGAATACTGCTCAGAAACCACTTCGCCCGGCAGTCATCGTCCTGACAACTATTAGTTTAGTGAATTTTCCATTATTAGATACTTGGTCCTGATGGAGCAGGTGTAGATTAACCGGTATTTGATTCTTATAATAATGGGTTCGGTTGGGGAATGGGTACAAGTGAGGGGTGTTATGGCAAGCGGTCTTGCGCAACAGCAATCTAGAATCAAAGAATTAATCGCTCAAGGTCGCGAACAAGGTTACCTGACTTATTCAGAAGTCAATGATCATTTGCCCGACGACATCACCGATCCCGAACAAATCGAAGACATCATTGGGATGATCAATGACATGGGGATCATGGTGTATGAGACGGCCCCCGAAAACGATGATCTGATGGTCGAAGGGGATGTAACCGATGAGTTGGCTGCTGAAGAAGCTGCTGCGGTCTTGGTCGCTGTGGAAAATGAAACCGGTCGAACCACAGACCCTGTGCGAATGTACATGCGAGAGATGGGCACCGTTGATTTGTTGACCCGAGAGGGTGAGATTGAAATTGCCAAGCGCATTGAAGAAGGCATTCGGGACGTGCTCGACGCTGCCTCAGGTTTCCCGGGTATCATCGAAGGGGTTCTTGAACAATACACCAATAGTCAGACGGAAGAAGGCAAATTAGCTGATGTGATAATCGGCTTTCTGGATCCTGCAGAGTACGTCGCACCAGCGGCTCAGGTTGTCCCCGGGGAAGCCAAAGAAGAATCTGCTGATGAGGATACTGGCCCCGATGCTGAGTTAGCGGCAGAGCGATTCTCAATTCTCAAAAAGCAGCTGGCAAAAGCCCAACGTTCGATCAAACGTAATGGCCGTACATCTAAGGCCGCCGCTAAAGAGCTCGAAGCCCTAGGGGTTGCTTTCCAATATTTCAAGTTTGTGCCGAAGATCTACGAGTCGATAGTCGCGAGCGTCAAAGCCCCTCATCAGGAAATCAGAAAACTTGAGCGCCAAATTATGTCGTTGTGTGTTCGCAATGCCGGCATGAGCCGGCAAGATTTTTTGTCAAGCTTTCTGGGTCATGAGGCCGACTTGAAATGGAGCGCTAAGCAAATTAAGGCCGGAACCTCTAAGCTAAAGGGCGTTCAAGAAGAGGTTCAGCGAGCCCAAAAGCGGATCCACAATATCGTAGTGGAGATCGATTTAGATCTCAGTACGTTAAAAGACATCAATCGGCGAATGTTTATAGGTGAAGCCAAAGCCCGGCGTGCCAAGAAAGATATGGTTGAAGCGAACTTGAGGCTGGTCATCTCGATCGCTAAAAAGTACACCAACCGAGGGCTCCAGTTTCTGGACCTGATTCAAGAAGGCAATATCGGTTTAATGAAAGCGGTTGATAAATTCGAATATCGACGAGGCTATAAATTTTCGACCTATGCGACCTGGTGGATTCGCCAGGCCATCACAAGGTCAATCGCGGACCAGGCCAGAACCATTAGAATACCCGTGCACATGATTGAGACGATTAACAAATTGTCTCGAATTTCTCGGCAGATGCTTCAAGAGATGGGGCGAGAGCCCACACCAGAAGAATTAGGCGAACGCATGGAGATGCCCGAAGAGAAGGTGCGCCGAGTGTTGAAGATTGCCAAAGAACCGATTTCGATGGAAACCCCAATTGGGGATGATGAAGATTCAAATCTTGGCGACTTCCTAGACTCTGATTCAAACCTAGGCGAGGGTGCCTCAGTGGGTGCTCCCCTTGATGTTGCGACAGAAGAGGGTCTGCAGGACGCCACTCGCAATATTTTGGCGGGATTAACTGCGCGAGAGGCGAAAGTCTTAAGAATGCGTTTCGGCATCGATATGAATACCGACCATACGCTAGAAGAGGTCGGCAAGCAGTTTGACGTAACTCGGGAGCGGATTCGGCAGATTGAGGCCAAAGCACTCAGAAAACTTCGGCACCCAAGTCGTTCAGAGCACTTAAAAAGCTTCCTAGATCCTTAAAGTATCGTCATATGGCCGGATTTTGATCCGGCCAACCGCCTGCTTTAGTACTGCGCAGTACCACCGTCCACGCTCATAAGGGCGCCTGTAATCCCGCCGCCCACATCGCTCGCTAAGAGCACTGCGACCGCGGCGACCTCGTCAACGGTGTTGGGTCTTTGGATCGCCGCTTCTTGGGAAAATGTGGTGACCATTTCATCAAAGGTCATACCCATGGCCTCGGCTGTTTTTGGACCATTATCTTTAACGATATCGGTGATAATTAAACCGGGACAAATAGCATTGACCGTGATGCCCTCGGTACCGACCTCTCTGGCTATGGACTTGGTCATCCCGTTGACTGCATGCTTTGCAGCAGTATAGGCGGTGAGTACAGGCTTTCCGTGTTTGCCCTCCATGGAGGAGATGTTGATAATCCGCCCCCATTTTTGTGGCAGCATAAGTTGCAAGGCTTTTCTTGTTCCCCAAAAAGTGGAGTACACATTCCATTTCATGCATTCATCAAAAGCTTCATCGGAAAGATTTGCCACAGGTTGTAAATCCCCGGCACCACCGGCGTTATTGACCAGAATATCAATTCGGCCCAGTTGAGCGGCAGTTTCTGTAACGAAATTCTCAACGGAGGCTTGATCCATTGCGTCGCCCTGAATGAAGATCAAGGCATCACCTGCGCCTATCTCAGCCAACATCTTTTCGGCTTTGGTTGGGTTCCTGGCCATGATCGCGACCTTGGCGCCTTCAGCGAGAAAAGCCTCGGCGATGCCACGACCAATACCGGCTGAACCACCAGTGACGGCAGCTACTTTTCCTTGTAGTTTCATGTTAGATCCTTATGTAAGTAAATCGAAAGCGTTAAGTTCGGCGATTGATCGCAAAGAATTACCGAGTAATGTCTCGCCGAGCTGTCGGCCACGCTCATTGGCGAGATCTAATGCACTGCAAATGACAACGGCATAGCAGAGAAAGTACAGCGCACATTTTTGGTAGCGTGTTCGGCAGAGCTCTATATCGTAGGTGACACCTGAAGCTGTTAGCGCCTCATGATAAATGGCAACCCAGTCCCTCGCGTTTCTAACGGTATCAGAGGGGCTTTGGGTTAAAAAATAGGCAAGATCATGCTCAGGCGCGGACTTTGCAATAGCTTGAAAGTCAACCAACGCTATATGGTCTTCAGCAAAGAACACATTATCAAGTCTGAGGTCTCCGTGGCTGATGCAGACCGGGGCTGAAGTGATCTCTTCTAGGAGTTTTGGTAAGGCATCAGGCAACCGACCTGCGACAGCGAGCGCAGCTGGTGTGATGAGTTCGGGGAAGCGCTCACAAGCCACTGGCCAGCCAGCACTAAAACCTGCTTGCATGCCTGCAACCTGGGCTTCGGAATTGTGTCGCTGAATGGTATCAAAGCTAGTGGTTGCAAAGGTTTCGGCATGAAATCCTGCGATGGCTTTTACGATCTGCTCACATTGCGCTTCTGTGCAGCCGGTCACTTGGTCGCCATTTTCGTAGCTCTGCAGGTCTTCTAGGAGTAGCACAAATCCCCGTGAGCCAGGATCGTAGTCTAGGTAGTAACACGTTGGTGATCGAATCGTTAACGTCGGCGCAATGTCCCGATAAAAAGTGACTTCTCTTTCGTACATATCATAGATGTTAGCGACTGCTCGATTATCCGCGACCGGCGACGGAAACTTAGCGATCAAAGTAGGGGGACAGCCCTTACCCTCAAGGGTAACGCGGGTTACAAGTCCCAAAATACCCACGCCTTCACCTAAAGGCTTTACTGAAAAAGCCTCGACCTCACTGTTAAGGGCTTGGCTTAGCCATTCGGCGGTAAGGGCCTCTGGCCCGGCTGGAAAAGTCATATTAAGCTCCGAATTTGCCTGAGTGATTGTTTAGTGGCTCCAAGCTTGAGCTCTGCTAATAGCTTCGCGGAAATAGCGCAAGCTAATACCAATACAAACGATGGCTATAGAGTAGTTGATGACAGCCAGCAGGGAAATGGCTTGTCCCAAGGCTAGTTCAGATTCGAAAACAAAATCACTGATAACTGCTGGAAGGGAGGGTGCAAAGCTGTAAGACAAGAAATTTACCGCGATGAGATAAAAAGCCACCATTTGACCTCTGAGTTCATTGGGCGCGACGGTTTGCAGCGTTGCAATGATAAGTCCGGGGGGCATAGCCATACAAAAGGTAACGGGTATCAGCATCCCAAGGGCTAAGTAAGGGTTTGGCACAATCGTCAAAAACGCTGCAAGGGGAAACAATACCAATGTGCTATAAAGTACGATCCGTAGCGTCGCATCTAGGGTGCCTCGCTTGATCATCCTGCTGGCAAATACCCCTCCAGCAACACTGCCCGCGATACCGAATGTGAGGGCTATGGTGCCATAGGATAATCCGATCTCGGTGCGACTCCATTCATGGTTTCTAACAAAATACTCAACCAGCCAACTAAATAAAGACCAGCCCTGGGTGGCAAGACACAAGTAACCAAGAAATACAAAAAAGAAAAAATGTTTTCTCGTTAGGATGAAGTCCCACACTTCTTTTAAAGGGACAGAGCTGGCTTCCTGACGCTGTCTGTTTTTACGGTCGGGTTCGACTAAGAACCACATGGCCAGGGCGATGAGGAGCCCAGGTGCGCCTACTAGGATTAGAACCATTTGCCAGGAGTAGATTTCGCCAAGCAAGGGCAGCACGAAATTGGGCGTAGCTTCAAGGTAATCGATGAGTGGACCGCCTGCGATGTTTGCAAGGCCTTGGCCAATAAAGGGCGCTGAAGCGACAATGCCAATAGCGATAGGAAGGCGCTCAGGGGGAAAGTAATCGGCCAGAGCTGAATTTGAGGCAGGCCCAAGGGTAGCTTCGCCAATGCCAACACCCATTCGAGCGAGAAATAGTTGCCAGTACTGATTAGCTGTGCCGCAAAGCATCGTCATGAAACTCCACCCCGCAATGCCAGCGGTCATGAGGTTTTTACGATTGTACCGATCGCTGATTCTACCTGCGGGATAGGTCATGAGGGTGTAAAACAGGGCAAAAGCGAAGCCCATAATGAGCGAAACTTGGGTGTCTGAGATGCCGCCCAGATCACGCTTGATCGGGCCGACCATAACATTAAGAATTTGACGATCAATGATTGAACATGTGGACGCCAACGTGAAGATGAAAACCACGAGGACAAGATAGCGATTTGAAAAATTTTGATTCACGACTTGAGCCTTGGCCTTTTCAATCGGAGTTCAAGATATCACAGAATCATGCAGGTTGGTTTGACCTAATGGGTATGTGCGTCCGAGGGCTTTGCACCTTGAAGGACAAAGTCCGGCGGTCTCGGTTAACCGGCACCAATCACGAACATGGCGCTCTGGGCATCTATCAGGTGGCACGAAGTCTATTCGGTCACAAAGGCTAGTAGCCAAGCTGAAAATAGGGCTCGACACTGTCGAGATGGTCTTGGTGGTGTTTTAACGATTAGGCTTCAAATTACGCTCGAATAAATCATGCAAACGCTCCCAATGTCGCTCTGCGCTAGGTTTGTGATATATCGCTCCCCGGCCAGGAAATGCGAACCCATGCTCCGCACCAGGATACCACTCCAAGCGATAGTTAATGTCACAGCTATCGAGATGTTTTTCTAGGGCATTGATAACATCGGTTGGGGCAAAATGATCAATCTCAGCGCAGGCAAAATATATCTCACCTTTGATGAGATGGGCATCGAGATGAGGAGAATCAGATCTTTGGGTGAGTAAGTTCGCACCATAGATCGACGCGGCGCAAGCGATCTGATCAGGATAACGACTCGCCGCTTTAAATACGAATGGGCCGCTCATGCAGTAGCCGACGGCACCTATTCTGCTCGCATCGGCAGCTGGAAATGCCGCAACAAAATCCAGTAAACACTTTGTATCCTCCATGATGAGTTCTAGAGAAAGATGTTTAGTCATGTCGAACATCGCTTTCATGCTCTCTTCGGATCTATCCCAGACGAACTCGCGGGTTTTTCGGTAATACAAATTAGGCAGGATCACCACATAGCCGGTCGTTGCAATACGCCTTGCCATGTCATGCAATTCTTCTCGCTTTCCTGGCGCATCCATGTAGAACAGCACAACAGGAAAGGGGCCGTTCTCTTCGGGATGGGTCACGAAGGTGTTCATGGCGCCGGCTTGTGTGGGTATATCTAGGTGGTGCTCAATCATGATGGTATCCAAAGGACGATGTCGATCTCATAGTATAAAAAATTTGCCCATTGAGTCGCCGATCATCTGGGCGTCGCCGAATTTGGAGGGGCATAAAAGCCGAATTTGAAGAGGCATAAAAAATGAAAACGCTATAGCCGAATCGTGATCCAAGTCTTCGATTAAGGATAGTTTTGAGGCGGCAGCCATGAATACGTTACATCTTGTCTGAAACGACCGGCGTTTGCTTGGCCAAAAGCTGCGCTTCTTTGCTGGCGAGCTTTTTTCGGTTAAGGGTTCGTTTACTCGTGCACGGGTAAGGCTCTGTCTAGGGTCGGAATATTTTCGTTTTGAACGCCGTCAATCGACCGTTAGTAGAAAATCCCTAAACTAGAAAATTACCTAAGCTTTTGTGGCACTGAGCGTTTTTTAACAATTCAAAATGGTGGGCCCAGAAGGACTCGAACCTTCGACCAATGGATTATGAGTCCACTGCTCTAACCAACTGAGCTATAGGCCCGACGGTCGAATTCTACCGAATTTGAAAAACGATGGCGATGGATTTGACGAGTGTATTCAAATTCAATAGAGTCGGCTCTGAAACTCGATCCCTATGGACGAGTATTCGAAAGTTCGATAGTTGCCTAGACAAGTCTCTGTCGAAAGTGAACAAAAACATGAATGTAATATTAGGACTTGATCCCAATCGGACAGGTACCCCAGGGTTGCAGTGGCATTCCCTTTGCCCGATTGGCGCGTTCTACCAGATTCTGGAGGATAGCCATGCAAACAGTGACGCGATTTAATGCGTTAAAACGATCCCAACAAAAAATCTCTATGGTCACCTGTTATGACTTTTGGTCGGCGCAATTGGTGGCTGATTCTGGGGTAGACAGTATTTTAGTGGGAGACTCTCTGGCGGTAGTGATGCATGGGTTTCCATCTACCGTGCATGCGACTTTGGAACTCATGTTGCCTCACGTCGCCGCCGTCGCTCGGGGTGCAGGCAATAAGATTATTGTCGCAGATATGCCGTTTATGACAGCCAGCTCTGGTTTGGAGGCTGGTGTTGCAGCGGCGACAGCGCTAATTCAAGCGGGCGCGCATGTCGTTAAGATTGAGGGGGCAAGCCATCAGGTACCGCTCATAGCGCATTTGGTGGAGGCTGGAATACCTGTTATTGGTCATCTTGGGCTGACGCCACAATCTGTATTGCAACTCGGTGGCCATCGTGTTCAGGCAAAATCAACTGCTGCCGCTGAGGCGTTATTGACGCAAGCTTTGAATCTTGAATCAGTAGGAATCAGTGCGCTGGTTTTAGAATGTGTACCCGCGAAGATCGCAAGCCGAATTGCTCAAACCATGGCTTGCGCTGTGATCGGCATCGGCGCGGGGGTAGGTGTCGACGGGCAAGTTCTGGTTCTTCAGGATTTACTGGGGGCCAATCGAGATTTTTCGCCGAAATTTCTTAGGAAATATGCTGATTTATCCCAAGAGGTTGTCACGGCGCTTAATCGCTATCACGAGGACGTAGTGAGTGCCGATTTTCCTTCGCGATGCGAGAGTTACGCGTGAAAGTGCTCCGGTCTCCCGATGAATTAATGGCTTATCGGGCGGGGCTGTCGGGCGCTGTCGGCTTTGTGCCCACCATGGGAGCACTGCACAAAGGTCATCTCGCTCTTGTGAAACACGCCAAGCGAAATCAAGGTAAAGTCATCGCGTCGATCTTTGTGAATCCAACTCAGTTTAACGACCCCTTGGACTTACAAAGCTACCCGCGATGCGAGTCTGCAGACCGTGAGCTTTTGGAGGCTGCTGAGGTGGACGCGCTTTTTATGCCAACTGCAGCGCAAATGTACGCCGATGGTCCGCGTTATCAGGTAGCAGAGACGTCGCAAAGCGTGGATTTGTGTGGCGCAGATCGGCCTGGTCACTTTACAGGCGTACTGACCGTAGTACTGAAACTTTTGAATCTCGTGCGACCAACTCATTTGTACCTTGGTGAAAAGGATTATCAGCAATATCAGTTGATCAAAGGACTAGTAAACGCCTTTTTTTTGAATATCGAGGTTATTGCCGTGCCCACGGTTCGCGAGCAGGATGGTTTGGCCATGAGCTCTCGTAATCGCCGCCTGAGTGCAATCGACAGGAAAACAGCGCCAAAATTTTTTCAAATACTCTCTAGCAACTTGAGTGATGAAGTCGTGATCAAGCAGCTCATTCAACAAGGCTTCACAGTGGATTATGTCAAGACAATCGATGGGCGACGTTTTGGGGCTGTGCAATTGGGCACGTCGGATCTAGGGGTCAGACTGATTGATAATGTGAGGATTGAGCCATGATTTTGTGTTTAGACGTTGGGAATACGCAGGTTTATGGAGGCGTCTTTGAGGACGATCGATTAGTTGCACAGTTTCGTCGAACGTCTCAGCAGCTCAGCAGTAGTGATGAGCTGGGCGTCTTTTTCAGAACCGTATTGCGGGAAAATGGGGTTGACCCAGGGGGTATTACTGAATTAGTGATCTGTTGCGTTGTGCCCGATCTTTTATACTCGCTTAGGGCGTGTGCACAAAAATATTTTCATATCGAGCCTTTAGTGCTCAGACCCGGCGTAAAAACGGGGCTGAAGATCGCTTACAGAGATCCGAAAGAAGTAGGCGCTGATCGGATTGCTGATGCAGTGGGTGCCTTAAAGCTTTTTCCCGATAGGCACTTGATCGTTGCTGATTTCGGTACAGCCACAACGGTATGTGCCGTGAAGAAGGATCGAACCTTTTTAGGCGGTAATATCTTGCCGGGCGTACGTTTGTCGATGGAGGCGCTTGAAATGCGCACAGCGCAGCTGCCCTCGGTCGAGATTAAACCGGTTAAAACGGCGATAGGGACGACGACCATCGAGAGTATTCAGTCTGGGCTGTATTGGTCTAATGTCGGCATGATCAAAGAATTGGTTGCACGTATTTCAGAGCAAGCATTTCCAGATGAGGCCCCGCTGGTTGTTGGTACCGGCGGCTTTGTACATCTTTTTGATCGAGAACGTGTGTTTGATCATGTTGTAAGTGACCTAATCTTGGAAGGTCTTCTAGAGGTACTAAGACTTAATCGAACGAATCCAGCGCTGTAAGAGGGTATTTTGGGGCGGACGCCGTCTGCCCAACGTGCTGATTCCTTCAGGGTTGTTAAGGTCAACTACGGTCAGCGAGCTAATTTAGCGACGCGATAGGGCACCTTCTGCGCGGCCGATGGTGCTGACTCTGCTATTATTCAAGGGGATAACTAGCGTTAGGGCTTAGAACATGTTGCTCAGAAATATAAAATTTTGGGATGGGGTTTCGGAAGACTACGGTACTGAGTTCGATGCGATCCGTATTACAGCAGCTGGCACCATAGCGCTGACGTCCGCGGATGATCGGTCGAGTGGAGAGCCTGAGTTAGATCTTGCCGGTGCGTTCGTCTTACCGGGATTGATCGATGCGCATATTCATCTTTGTTTAGACCCTGATGAGTCTGACCCTTTTGCACACGGCAAGGTGCCGGCTAAGGACCAGCTCAGTGCCATGGGGCTTAGGGCAAAAAAAATGGTCCAGGCCGGGATCACGACGGCTCGCGACTTAGGTGGTGGGCAATGGTTGGAGCTGAAAGTTAGAGATGCGATTGCGGCCGGCGAGATTGACGGTCCTCGGTTAATTTGTGCAGGTCAGCCCATTACATCGCCTGGAGGCCATTGTCACTTTTGGGGAGGCGAAGCATCGGATTTAGCTGAGGCGTTGTCGGTCATTGAGCGACAAGCTGCCGCTGGCGTAGATCTGATTAAAGTCATGGCAACAGGCGGTAATATTACGCCTGGAAGTAAGCCCAGTGATGCTCAATTTGATCAAGGGACTATGACGGGTATTGTGCGAGCGGCTACAGAGAGCGGCTATTGTGTTGCCGCACATTGTCATGGGGTTGATGGCATCGCCCATGCCGCAAGAGCTGGCGTCACCACGATTGAGCACTGCTCTTGGGTTGGCCCAAACGGTTGGGGTAAGCATTTTGACCCTGATTTAGCAGCGGAGATTGCGGATAAAGGCATCTGGATTTCGCCAACGGTGAATGCTGGCTGGGCCCGTCACCTGAGTAATCCCAATTACCTAACCGCAGTGCAAGCGCGTTATGGCGCAATGAAGGAAAAGGGCTGTCAGTTCATTGCGTCCACAGATGCGGGGATTCCTCATGTCTATCATGAGGATTTACCCAAGGCGCTTCGGGTTTTTGAACAGATTGCAGATTTTACGCCGGTGCAAACTTTGCGAAGCGCCACGAGCGATTGTGCCAAGGCTTTGGCGATCGACCATATCACCGGTCGACTTGAAACAGGGTTGTCTGCAGATTTGATTGTTTTTGACCAATCACCTTTGGCGGATCTTAAGGCATTGCAAAACCCGGGCTACGTATTTGCAAAGGGTCGTTTGGTGAAAAGACTTTAGCGGCTAGTCAGGGCGAAACTAACGAAGTAATGATTTGAATCTTTCAAAACGGCGATTCTTGAAGTGGCTGATCGGTGCTTCGGGTACCTCGGCCCTTGGGATCACTGCCTATCGACTGCTAGGCCCAGGTGCTGACATCTCATCTGCGCCGGGTCTCTCGGGGGCAGGCGGCCCATCAGAGCTCGCGCCTGAGCAAATATTATCCGAAGCACCTAACCAGTTAGAGTTTCTTGATGAATTTGGCTGGACTGAAGCCGACCTAGAGGCGGTTAGATTAGATTCAAAAAAGATGCAGTCGCCTGATCGTTATGCCGAAGGTGATGTCTTTTTGCCCTCTGAGTTTAGGCAAGCATTGCCCAGTGCCTTGGCACGATTGAATCGGGCTCAGGGGTATTATGGGCATGGTTTTTTCAATATTGTGGGCTTTAAACAGCTGTTTGAAACCGCGGGTAAAACGACGGAAATAGGGCGCTTTAGTATCGATGAATTGGGACTTCTGCAGTGGCTATTTTTTGAGGATGCGAAAAATTTTGGTTTTAAGGGGCCAAAGGTCTCTATGGATTTCTTAGCCGGATTTACCTCTGGGCAGGTTCATTATGAGCGGCAGTTCGGTCAATTTTTGTTTCGGGAAAAGGCCAAGCCGCTTTGGGAGAGAATGCGCAAGGATATTGGTCGAGATCTAATCTTGACGTCGGGTGCTCGCGCGTTGCCAAAGCAGTGCGGATTGTTTTTGGCAAAATTAATGGACAGTCAAGGAAATGTCTCGCTGGCGTCAAGAAGTCTTGCGCCGCCGGGTTATTCCTTTCATGGGTCGGGTGATTTCGATGTGGGCTCGAGACACTTAGGGGATGAAAATTTCACACATCTGTTTGCACGTTCTGATGTGTTTCGCAGAATGCAGGGCCTTGCCTACATAGAATTGCGATATCCGGCGGGTAATCGGTTTGGCGTCCGCTTTGAACCTTGGCATGTTAAAGTGGGTTCCTAAAGCTGGGATACATAATTCGGCGGTTTGATCCGGTCCCCGGGAAAGCAAATCAAAGAGACGGTTCGTTGGATCGGAGATGACACTTCGATGAGCGTCCCCTTACGATTGTAAGATACAGTGGTGTCACTAAAACAAAGGTAAGAAACATGAAAACAAGTAGTAAAGTTCTTCTCATATTTGTGGCTTGTCAGTTATTGATCTTGTTGGGTAGCCCGCTTGGGTATCGGGCTGGACTCTTTGACGTTATGACTGCATTGGGTGGCTTTACGATGGCGTTTGCGGGTGCGGCGCTTACGATTATTGCAGTCCTGGGGCTATGGGTCGCTGGTGTCATTAGAAAGCAGACCGTCGATCGAGGCGCTTTGTTGGCGGCCACGGTAATAGCGTTAATCCCTATCGCGTTCGTCGTCCCTCAATTGCAACAGGCAGGACGTGTGCCTGCTATTCATGACATTACCACCAACCCAATAGATCCCCCTGAGTTTCAAGAAATTAAAAAGCGTCGGGTGCATGCCGCAAATGATCTTGTTTATGCAGACGAAAATCGATCAGTGGAAGAAATGGCGGCGCTGCAGGACGAAGCCTATCCAGAAGTTACCACCTTGCTAACAGAAAAATCAGTCCAAGAAAGTCTTGAGTTAGCCGAGATAGTGCTCAGCAATATGGGGCTTGAGATCATTAATGTTGATGGTGCAGCAGGGATCGTTGAAGCAACCGCAACAACGTTCTGGTTTGGATTTAAAGATGATGTAGTGGTCAGGGTCAAAGATGAAGGAGGGCAAACATTGCTCGACGTTCGTTCAGTCTCGAGGGTTGGGCAGTCGGACCTTGGGGTCAATGCCGCAAGGATTCTGACCTTTCTGGGCGAGTTCCAAGCCGGCTAGGGGTTAGTCGCGCGCGCGGCGGACTGCTTCTAGTCCTAGATTTCTCAATCGCGAGCGGGCGATTGTCTCGAAGGCAGGCCAAAATGAATCCTTCAAAGGGCCGCATAGATCAGTATTTGACGCGTTTAGGTTGGCCGAATCTCCTAAAAAAGTGGCGACTTATCCAGAGCCGTTAAGGACTGAGTTTCTGCCTAATCATCGCGTTGACTTGTTGCGGGTTAGCTTTACCGCCGGTGGCTTGCATAACCTTGCCGACAAAGAACCCCATAAGTTTATCTTTACCAGCTCGCAAATCCTCAGCTTGCTTTGGATGCTCCGCTAACAGCGTCTCAATAAGGGGCTCAATCGCTCCTGCATCAGAAACCTGCTCTAATCCTTGGGCTTTGACATATTCCGCTGGCTGGGTGGTTTCTCCAGCCCACAGCGCTGCGAACACGGTTTTGGCGGTCTTGCCGGAGATGATGTCATCATCGATCAACCCGATTAATGCTCCCATTTGATCTGGTGAGACTGGGCTCTCACTGATGTTGAGGTTTTGTTCATTGAGCTTACCCAAGAGATCCCCACGAACCCAGTTAGCAGCGCTCCGGCCATTGCCTGTGATCATCGCGACTTGTTCAAAGAAGTCCCCCAGCCCTCGGTCACCAGCGAGCAATTGCGCATCTGCAAGACTAAGACCAAATTCTGATTGAAAACGAACAGACCTCGGGCCCGGTAATTCAGGCATGTTATCTTTAATATCGTTAATAAAGGCGTCGCTAATTTTGACCGGCAACAGATCCGGTTCGGGAAAGTATCGATAGTCGGTCGCGGTTTCCTTAGACCGCATAGCACGAGTCTCGAGCCGGTCCGGATCAAAAAGTCGGGTGTCTTGGGTCAAGGTCTCGCCGCGGGTGAGCGCATCGACTTGGCGCTGGACCTCATGATTGATGGCTTGCTCTAAGAACCGGAATGAATTGAGATTTTTGATCTCTGATCGCACCCCTAAATCCTGAGCATCGACGGGACGAACTGAAACGTTGGCATCAAATCTCAAAGAACCTTCTGCCATGTTGCCATCGCAAACATCGAGGTAGGTGAGTAATTGGTGAATAGCTTTAGCATACGCGACGGCTTCATCGGCACTTTTTAGGTCTGGCTCGGAGACGATTTCGAGCAGGGGCGTGCCGGCTCGATTCAGATCAATGCCGGTAAAGCTTGGCTTAAAATCGTGGATAGATTTACCCGCATCCTCTTCTAGGTGCGCGCGGGTAATGCGAACGACCTTCTCGGATTGGTCTTTACCAGTAATTTGGATGTGACCACCGACAACAATTGGCTCATCCATCTGAGTGATTTGGTAGCCTTTTGGCAGATCGGGGTAGAAGTAATTTTTTCGGTCAAATCGTGATTCTGAGTTAATCGTTCCAGTTACGCCAAGGCCAAAGCGGACCGCCTTTTCATAAACTGCGGCATTGACTCGAGGTAATACCCCCGGCATGCCGAGGTCAATGGCGCAGGCTTGGCTATTTGGTGCTTCGCCGAAAGCTGTGCTGGCGCCTGAAAAAATCTTCGATTGGGTGCTGAGCTGAGCATGAATCTCAAGCCCGATGTCTACTTGCCAGCCCGCAGGAATGCTCATGGTGCCTCCGGTGCTATCAAGGTGTGCCAGTCAGTGGCCTGCTGAAATTGATGGGCAAGATTGAGCAAGGTCGCCTCGTCCAGATAATTGCCAATCAGTTGCAAGCCGATCGGCAAGTCTGCCACCAGACCTGCGGGAATACTCATGGCGGGCACTCCGGCGAGGCTTGCCGAAATGGTAAAAATATCTTGCAAATACATGTCCACACCGCTTTCTGCTTTTGCGCCAATGCCAAAAGCAGGGGTAGGTGTCGTCGGACCAACGATGACATCGACCTGGTTAAAGGCTTCAACAAAGTCTTGTTTGATCAGTCGTCTAACCCGCTGAGCACGACCGTAGAAGGCGTCGTAGTACCCGGCGCTGAGCGCAAAAGTACCAACGAGAATCCGCTTCTTAACCTCTTGCCCAAACCCCTCTCCTCTTGATCGAGTGTAAAGATCCTGTAGGTCCTCGGGATTCTCGCAGCGATAGCCGTAACGGATGCCATCAAAACGGGCTAAGTTAGCCGAGCATTCTGCCGGTGCGATGACGTAGTAAGCGCCTAAACTATAAGCCATGTGGGGTAGCGCGATATCAATGAGCTTTGCGCCGAGAGATTCGAGAACCCTTAAAGCCTCGCGAGTCTTGGCTGCAACCTCAGCATCAAGGTCAGTATCGAAGAAGGCCTGACAGACGCCAATGCGAAGGCCCTTGATGTCGTTGTTTAGTGCGGATGTATAGGCGGGCACTGGCTCTGCTAAGGCGGTGGAATCTTGCGGATCATACCCTGCCATATGCTCTAGCATGATGGCGGCGTCCTCAGCAGACCTTGTCATGGGCCCCGCCTGATCAAGGCTTGACGCAAAAGCGATCATGCCCCATCTCGAAATCCGCCCGTAGGTGGGTTTAAGACCGGTCAATCCACACAGGGCTGCTGGCTGACGAATCGATCCCCCGGTGTCCGTCCCGGTGCTTGCTGCACATAACCCGGCAGCAACAGCAGCAGCAGATCCGCCCGAAGAACCTCCTGGAACGCGGTTCAAGTCCCAAGGGTTTCGAACTGGACCAAAATAACTGTTCTCGTTCGAGGATCCCATGGCGAATTCATCCATGTTGGTCTTACCCAAGGTGATTGCGCCAGCGTTTGCTAGCTTAGTAGACACGGTCGCGGTGTAAGGGGCCTTGAAATTTGCAAGCATCTTGGACCCAGCAGTTGTGCGGGTGCCTTCGATGCAAAAGAGATCTTTTTCTGCAATGGGAATGCCAGTCAATGAAGTGGCTTTGCCCTGAGCGATGACTTTATCAGCGGCAATAGCGCTAGCGCGAGCAGTGTCAGCCGTCCGAGTAATATAGGTATTTAGAGACTTATCGAATCGATCAATCCGATCGAGATAATAGTCGGTGAGTTCAACTGCCGAGATGTCGCCTCGGTCAAGAAAAGCTCGAAGCTCTGCGATGGTGGCTGATCTTAGGTTCACTCAATAACCCTAGGAACAAAGTAGAGCCCATCTTCAAAATTGGGAGCATTTTGACTGAGCGCCTCGCTATCAACGGTTTCGGTAACTTGATCAGGTGTGAGGCTTTGAAATCGCTCTAGAGGGTGTGCCAAAGGGGGTACATTGTCGACTTCAACGGCTTCGAGCGCACTCACCAACTCAAGAACCTCATTTAAGGCTGCGAGTGTCTCCATGCTCTGGTTGGGTTCGTAGGGCAGGGCGGCCAGGACGGACATGTCTCGTAAGGTTTTTTCATCGAGATGCGTTGACAAGGGACTCTCACCTAAATTTTGATCGCAAATGCTAAATGTTTAGCCGAGTAAGTGCAATTTCGGCGCAGTCAAGGCTGATGATAAACGGCAAATAATGGATAAATGCTGGAAAAAAGAGATTAATAACAGTGTGTTACTGATAATTTAAGTTGTGTCTTTAGTTTTGTCGATGGTAAAGTAGTCGGCTGATTTTAGGCTAGCTTAGCTCCTAGTTACGGTTAAGTTTTTGATGTAAGCCTCGAACAACTCCGTTTCTTATGGCAGCACGTGGCGGACAGTGCTGGTGGGTTAAATCGCGTTTATTTGGATGGATCAATGTTTAAGAAAATTCGAGGTTTGTTCTCAAACGATCTGTCGATAGATCTTGGCACAGCAAACACGCTGATCTACGTTCGAGAGCGCGGTATCGTATTGGATGAGCCGTCGGTGGTGGCCATTCGTCAGCATAATAACCAAAAATCTGTTGCAGCTGTCGGCGTCGATGCCAAGCGTATGTTGGGTCGAACCCCTGGAAATATCACAGCGATTCGCCCCTTAAAAGATGGCGTCATTGCTGACTTTCAAGTGACAGAAAAAATGCTCCAGCATTTTATTAAAAAAGTGCACGAAAATAGTTTTATTCGGCCAAGCCCTAGGGTGCTGGTGTGTGTGCCCTGTCAGGCTACCGAGGTTGAGCGCCGAGCAATCCGAGAATCTGTGATTAGCGCTGGTGCACGGGACGTGCGATTGATAGAAGAGCCCATGGCTGCAGCCATCGGCGCAGGCCTACCTGTCCACGAGGCTGTGGGTACCATGGTCGTTGATATTGGCGGCGGTACGACTGAAATTGCAGTGATCTCTTTAAACGGCGTGGTGTACTCGCAGTCGGTTCGAGTGGGTGGTGATCGTTTTGATGATGCGATTACAGCCTACGTTCGTCGTACCCAAGGAAGCCTAATCGGCGACGCCACCGCTGAGCGTATCAAGCAAGAAATTGGTACGGCTTTTCCCAGTGATATTCTTCGAGAAATTGACGTTCGTGGAAGGAACTTAGCCGAAGGTATCCCGCGAAGTTTTACCCTCAACAGCAATGAAATTCTTGAGGCTTTGCAAGAACCGTTGCATATCATTGTCCAGGCGGTTAAAGCGGCGCTTGAGCAGACGCCGCCTGAGTTGGCATCCGATATTGCTGAATCCGGGTTGGTGTTGACAGGCGGCGGCTCGCTGTTAAGAGAGTTGGATCGCCTATTGTCAAATGAGACGGGCTTACCCGTGATCGTCGCTGAGGATCCGTTGACTTGCGTGGCAAGGGGTGGCGGCAAGGCGCTCGAAATCATGGATAACCTAGGAGTTAGCGATCTGTTATCTATTTGATAATGGTAAAACTCAAGTCTTATGGGTTAGAGCGCCTATGCTTGCGCGCTAAATATTTATGAAACAGTTGTTCTTGCGACGATCGAACCCAAGAAACCAAGCCATGTTGCTGGCAATGGTTTGCATCGTCCTGTTGTTCATAGAAGGCCGTTCCACCGCGTTAAACCCAGTAAGGCAAGCCGCCGGATCCGCGATCGAGCCGATTATTTGGCTCAGTGCGCTGCCGTCTAGGCTGATCCAAGGCACGTTCTGGATATTCGGTGATCGGTTAGATCGCAGCCAGCAACTCAAAGCGCTTGATCAGAAAATCCGATTGCTTGAAGCGCGCCAACTAAAAATGACCGCGCTGGAGTCTGAAAACAATCGTCTTCGAGCACTTTTGGGGTCGTCCGCACAACTCGACGAATCGGTGTTGATCGCAGAAGTTATTGGTGTCAGCCCCGATCCTGGTCGCCAATATGTATTGATCGATAAAGGTGCGATGGACGGTAGTTACATTGGGCAAGTGGTAATCGATTCAACAGGGTTGGTCGGACAGGTTATAGAAACAACGAACAATGTCAGCAAAGTGCTTTTGATCACGGATCAGAGACACGCGGTACCAGTGTTGAGTATTCGCACGCTCGCCCAGTTAGTTGTAGAGGGTACGGGACGATTAGATGGCGTGAGTTTGCCGCATGTTTCAGGATCGCTGGATGTACAAGTGGGTGACGTCCTGGTCACGTCAGGGTTAGGTAAGCGATTCCCTAAAGGATATCCCGTGGCAACCATCAGCCGGTATGTTCTGTCACCCGGTAATGCCTTTGCTGAGGTAACAGCAGAACCCGCGTCGCAGTTGCAAACTTTGGACTACGTACTGTTGGTTTTCGATCCCGACGTGGCTCAGACCTTTACGGGTCGCCCAACCTCAGAGGCGCTGAGTGATGGCTGAGCCGATGCTTAGGGGCATCCTGATTATTCCGCTGACGCTGATCGTCGGCTTGATGTTGGGATTGTTACCGCTGCCTAGTATTGCACCACCAGAATTAAATTATCTACGACCGGATTGGCTAGGTTTGGTAGTGGTTTATTGGTTATTAGCAGCGCCTGAAAAAGTCGGTGTCGGTTTTGCCTTTTTAGTAAGCTTGCTTGGGGATTTAGTGTTCGGAACGCCCCTTGGTTTTCATGGGCTGGTGATGGTTTTGATGGCTGCGCTCATCCTGAGCAGTTACCAGCAACTTAGGATGCTCGAGATCTGGCAGCAGGCCTTATTGATCGCTTTCGCACTCGAGATATTGACCTGCCTTCAGTTGATCGTCCTCGGGGTGACCGATGATCGAAGCCACAACTTTCTTATATTGCTTCGACCCCTCACCAGCGCTTTGGTTTGGCCTTGGGTATTTTTAATTTTGCGGTTCTGCCGTCGTCGATATGCATAGCCAATGGATACCTGGCGCCTTTTACTTTGTTTAGATTTCAAGCGGTGTTGCGCTAAGCTCTAGGCATTATAGTCGGGCACAAGATAGGCGGTGGATGATGAGCATTATATTGGCCTCTGCCTCTCCCAGGAGAGCGGAACTCTTAGCCCAAATTGGACTCCAATTCTCTGTAAAACCCGCAGATATCGATGAAAGCCGTTTTAAGGATGAAGACCCATCAGACTATGTGATGCGTCTTTCAAAAGAGAAGGCTCTTGCTCTGGGTCGCACTGATGCAGTGGTGCTTGCCGCAGATACGGTTGTGGTGATTGATCAAGAAGTTCTTGGTAAACCTAAAAATCGCGCCGACGGGCTTTCGATGTTAATGCGCTTATCGGGTCGTGACCACGAAGTTTTGACAGGAATATCGGTTATGAGAGGTGACTTATTGGTCTCTCGAGTTGTGTCCTCAATTGTTACTTTCAAATTGATTGATCAAGACTTTGCGGAAAAATACTGGGCCACGGGTGAGCCGAGAGATAAAGCTGGGAGCTATGGAATACAGGGTCTTGGCGCCATTTTTGTTGCGCACTTAGTTGGTAGCTACAGCAATGTGATGGGCCTTCCTCTATTTGAAACGGCGAGTCTGCTTAGCGAAGCTGGTGTGGTGATCCTTTGATGCAAGGTCCGCAGTTGCCCGATCGCAGGGTCAAAAAAAACTCATTGGCAGAGCAAGGTAATCGGCAATGATTTCTGAAGTTCTGTTAAGTCACAATGCGGCTGGATTGTGGGGGGCTGCCATCAGTCCTGACGGTTTAGTGGGTTTTGTTGCGGTTGAGCATGAGGCTGACCCTCAAGTAAATGATATATTTATGGGCGTGGTATCTCGCGTTATCACAGATTTAGGGTTTGCCTTTATTGATTTAGGGCTAGACAGAGCAGGGGTGCTGCCGCTCAAAGAAACCCGGCACAGTCAGGCTTTCGCACACTTGAATGACGCTCAGTTAGCAAACGAAAAAAAGCGCTCAGGTTTACAAGTTGGCCAACGCTTGCTTGTACAGTTGGTTAGGCTCGAAGAGGGTGACAAAGGGATAAGGGTAAGCCGCCGGCTGTCGCTTGCTTCGCGTTATCAGATTTATCTGCCTGGCGGGCAGGGGGTTTATTTTTCTAAGGCTATTGATCAAGAAAGCGCGCGAAGAGAACTAATCACATTTGCTGAACAGCAATCCCAGCGGGGAGGAAGACATTTTAGAGGTCCAGCAGCCTGCGCTTCTCAAAAATTTTTAGCAGAAGACTTTGATCGTTTAGCTGACCATTGGCAGTCGCTGGTAGGTCAAATCGACCAGCTACGTGTGGGCTTTGTCAAACGCGTAACGCCAATAGTGTCGAGTTGGCTTGATGCCTGGGGCGCCGATGTAAGGTGCCGCATTCAGGTTGATAGCGACATCTTGCAACAGCAGGTTTTAGCCTGGAGCCAATCACTACACGAACCGTCGTCACCAGTTACGGTCATCTCGCCTGATGACAAAGCGGCGTATACCCAGGACTTTGATCGCTTGCTCGAAGTTTGCCTGACGGAAAAGATCGAGCTGCCCAGTGGCGGAAACATGATCATCCACGAAACAGAAGCCATGGTTACCATTGATGTCAATTCTGGATCCTACGTCAGTAATGCGGCAAATGCGCAAAAGGCTCGCTGCGCAAATTTAGAAGCGGCCAGGGTGATCCCGATGGCGTTGCGCCGTAAGGGACTCGCTGGCTTAGTCGCGATTGACTTTATTGGCCTGATCGACCAACGCGATAGACAAGAAATTATCGATGTTTTGTCGGAGGTTTTTCTTGAGCAAGGTCAAGCCGTACGAGTCTCAGATTTTTCTGATTTGGGCGTGGTTTTGTTATCTTTGTATAAGTCTGGACCTAGCGTTTTTAAAAGATTACAAAGCCGAGGTTTGATCTGGGCGGCGGGCGAGAGTTTTTCTCACCTAGTGAGCCAAGCTTGTGCGCTGGCGCGGTTTAAAGCCTGGCTTGATAGTCAACTATTAACGACGTGTTTAGGCGGAGGACATCTGTTGGTCCGCTCAAGCGCTGTGATTATCACCGGAATGATTCAAGATGTGATGTTGCTCCAGCAGCTTCAACAGGGCGCTGTAGCCATGAAATTTGAAGTTGACCAGACTTTAGAACGGGTTATTAAGGTCCGCCAGGAACAAGTTTGGTGGCAATTCCCAGAGGAGTCCCTGGAATGAAGCGCCAGAGCGGATTTTTATGGATTCGAATCGGGCTTATCAGTCTCGTCATTGGGGCAGCAGTCATGATTACCATGCTTCGCGGGGTGGTCAGTCTGCTGGAGAGTTATCAAGTTGAAGTCGAGCAGTGGGTCAGTCAGCAGGTTGGGGTACCGATTGACTATGAGTCGCTCAGCGCCGATCTCATCTACCTAAATCCACGTTTGACTGTTCGAGGGCTTCGAGTGGGAGGGCCAGAGCAGATTGATCTTGAAAGCGCCCATATTGGCTTACAAATAAACCTAGCGCAGAGCATCCTGACAAGAAGCTTAGTTTTGGTTGAGCTAGAGCTTGAGGGACTGAGGGCGAGCTTAGTGCCAAAAGCGGATGGCGGCTGGGGTGTGCTCGGCCTGCCAGAATCCGGATCAGCACCAGCGTTTAATTTGAGACAATTTTTAGAACGTGCTGAACAAATTAGTGTTCAATCCTCTAGCATTCTTGTCGAGGCCAAACGGCCAGTGTCCCTGATGTTTGAAGATGAAGGCCAGGGTTTACGGTTGACCTCAACCGACACCCAACGTGTGTTATCCGGGGAGATGCAGGTTGTAGCGGATTTAGCCAACAAACTGAGTCTTAGGGAAACTGTATCCATTGTTGCGACCGTTGAACGTGATGGCGCCGCTTTGGTCGATGGTCAAATTAGTGCTTATCTAACCCTTAAGCCAACGCCCCAGCGCACTCCGCCCATTGAGCAACACGCGCTGGAGGCAGAACTGTGGCTTTCGTCAGATCAAGGTAAGGGCTTAATACAAGGGCACGGCAAGTGGTCGCTGCTGTTGGGCAACAACACCGCAGGCATTGAATTGGCATCTAAATTTGCGGGCGAGTTTTCCATTCATGAACGGTCTTATGCGCTCAACTTCAGCGATTCGTCTATGTACGTTGACGATCACAGGTTGGGATTAGGACCTTTTGGTGTCACTGTTGGATCATCGACGTCAGAAGGGGAGATGATGGTCGGTGCCTATCTCGACGTCTTGGAATTCACTTCGGATTCAACTTTGCCTCTCTTGGAGGTGATGAAAGGCTTGGGGGTTTCCGAGGCGGATCGAGCGCTCTTCTCAAAGGTTGGACCAACCCTTCGGTTAGAGGCTGTTAAAGCTCTGGCGCGACTTGACCAAGTGGCTGAGAGCCTGGCCGTCATCGCAGATATCAAAGAACTTTCCCTTTCGGTTGCAGACGGGATACCGGGGGTTTCTGGGTTTCAAGGGTTTATGAACTATGGGCTAGGGGCGTTGGCACTCGACGTGGATGCTCAAGATTTGTCGTTACATTTTGGCAACCTTTACGATCAGGCTTGGGCGCTGGAAACCGTTAGGGGTAGGCTTGCACTGAGACAACTTGAAGACGGATACGCTTTATCTTCTGGCAAGTTATTGGCGAATTCCGAGCATATATCAGCCGTTGGTAAGCTAGAAATGAATCTGCCCAGGGATCGGCGAGATCGAACTTGGGGACTGATGATTGGCGCTCGCAACTTTGATTTGAGCGCTGCGCAACCTTTTATTCCAAGTACAGTTCCCCGCGATGCCGCAGCATGGCTGCAGGATAATTTATTGAGTGGGCGAGCAGATGTCACTGGGCTGATTGTCCATGGTTCTTTAGACCGAGTGAGTCCTAAAATTGAAAAGCGCTACATGCTGGAAGTAGCAGTTGCGAATGCTGAAGTGCAGTATGCGCCTGATTGGCCGAACGCAAGCGAGGTCTCCGGTGTGCTTCAAATCTCCAATGAGGGTGTGTATGGCGCGCCTTTATTGGCTAACGTGCTGGAAACCACGCTCGAGGACCTGAGCTTGGTTATCCCGTTTTCCGAATCCGGTGAGCTTAGTGAAGTCGCTGTTGCCGGTCGATTGGCGGGTGATCTCTCTGATGCCATTGAACTGTTTCAAGAAACTCCCCTTAAGTCGCTGACCAATGGCATTGCAGAATATTGGGTGGGCGAGGGCCCTATTTCTGGAGAAGTCTCGGTGACCGTTCCGATAGGTGCACCAGATCAGGTAGTTGGGGTCGATGTTGGGGTCGAGGTTACCAATGCTCAACTGAATATGAATGATCTTGGTCTTGAGTTGAATAACTTGTTAGGAATCTTTGAATTCACAAGTCAGCAGGGTTTATCAGCGCGAAATGTTTCGATAGAGATGCTAGGCGGCGAATCAATCGCAAATCTCAGCACCCGCTATTTGGATCGTGGTGGGATTACGAGCGTTGATCTCAAGGGTTCCGTCAATATTGCTGAAGTGCAATCTTGGCTAGATTTAGTGCTTTTGCGATTCGCGGAGGGAAAGACACAGTATCAAGGCAATTTGTCCATTCCGTTTGGGAGTCGCTCCGACCTGCCTAGCGTTGATCTGGAAACGGATTTACAAGGCGTGACTGTCGATATGCCACCGCCTTTTGCAAAGGTTTCAGCGGATTCAAAACGCCGCCTTGCTTTGACTCAAACTTTTGACCCAATGGGGTCTGAGATCTCGTTTAATTGGGAGCGCAGCGCAGGTGGGCTTTTGAAACTAGAGGGCGATCGAGTAAAGGGCGGTTCGATCGAAATTGGCAATTATCAGCCCTCAGCCGCTGCATTTGATGCGCTGCGTGTGAGAGGAAGGCTGCCTTTTGCTTCGCTGGAAGAGTGGGATAGCTTTCTTTTACGACTAGACGAATTCTCGAGTCTTGGTGTTGCCGAAACCTTTAGGGAAAGGCTTGACTCGATTCAAGTGCGCGCGGATGAATTCGATTTGTTTGGTTACCCACTGAAAGACGTCGATTTAGGGTTATATCCGGCCCAAGATCGTTGGCATATGACGCTTGATAATGAACAAGTTATCGGCTCGGTGCAGCTGAGTGACGATGAAGATGCTCCTTTGGAGGTTTTGCTTAAGAAACTGAATTTGAACTCTGATGGGACACAAAGTGACCCATTATTAGGATTAACCAGCGCTGACTTAATGCCAGCCGATGTCACGATAGAGTCAATTGTCCTAGATGGTGATGATTATGGAAGTTGGGCATTTGAGTTGCGACCAGCGCAAGACCTTGTCGCTCTGAACGCGCTAAAGGCAGAAGTCAAAGGCATGCAGATTAACGCTGCGGATGGGTTGAAATGGTATCCGGGTGCTGATCGACCTCGATCGGAATTTGAAGGGGAGGTAATCGTTCAGGATATGCAAGCCTGCCTGGCTGCTTGGGGCTTTGCATCGGGTCTTGAAGGTGAAAACTTTAAGTACCAATCAACGTTGACCTGGCCTGGATCGCCGCTAAATATCGACATTGCTCGGCTGCGGGGATCGATCGGAGTCGAGGGCGGGAAAGGCCGGATCGTGCAAGCAGAAACCAGCTCTGGGGCTTTGAAGTTGTTGGGTATCTTTGATTTCGCAGAAATCGCGAAGCGATTTAGTTTTGATCTCAATAGCTTATTAAGCGAGGGGCATGCGTTTAATCAGGTTACTGGTCGCCTAGATATTGGATCGGGCTCAGTATTGATTTCCGAACCGCTCAGAGTGCTTGGCGCAGGCAGTCAACTGACGGTCGCCGGGCAAATCAATCTTCTAACAGAAGTGTTGGATAATGATCTGATATTGACGTTGCCTCTGAATAAGAATTTACCTTGGTACGCGGCTTATAGCGCGATCGCTACTGGCCCTTTGGCAGGTGCTGGGGTGATGCTGGCGCGGGAGGTATTCAAAGACCAAATCAATGAATTGACCAGTCTTAAATATGAAGTGACCGGTACTCTTTCAGAGCCGGAGGTCATGTTTGTGTCGATATTTGACGATTCCGTTAGGGACAATGCTGAGGTTACCGCAGAATCAGCACAAAGTGCTGAAACGAGTCTATGACATGAGGTCTACTGCGAATATTGCAGTGGTGCAACTCTGCAGCAGTGCCAAAGTTGATATTAGTCTGCGCCAACTAGATGATTTGCTCGGCACCATTCAATCAGGGTCTGTGTCAGCTATTTTTCTGCCCGAAAATTTCGCAGCACTCGCGGCAGAAGACCCGCGAGCGATCGGAGAATCAGAGGCAGCAGGTCGCCGTGAGATAAGCAATTACATAGCGGACCAAGCGCGTACTTTGAAGGCGTACATATTTGCTGGCACGCTCCCGATTGCATCCCGACCAGATAATTGGCCAGTTGCAAAGCCTAGGGTGAGAGCTGCCTCGCTGGTTTATGATCCAGGGGGGCAGCTGGTTGCGCGGTATGACAAACAACATCTGTTCGATGCTGATGTGCAAGATGGTCAAGGCCGTTACCGCGAATCCGATACCTTTGAGGCTGGCGATGACCTTGTGGTTGTTGATACAACTTTTGGCAAGGTCGGGTTGTCGGTTTGTTACGATGTCCGCTATCCAGAGATGTACACTGCTTTGACCACTTTAGGAGCTCAGATATTCGCGGTGCCTTCAGCGTTTACCCAGGTGACTGGCGCGGCCCATTTTGAGGTTTTGATTCGTGCTCGGGCCATTGAAAATGCTTGCTTTGTGGTTGCAGCCTGCCAGTCAGGTGGTCACGATAGTGGCCGTCAAACGTTTGGGCATTCGCAGATTATCTCTCCATGGGGTGAGGTTCTGGTGTCGCTTCCCGATGGCCCCGGGGTGATTACCCAGCGATTGGATTTTAGTTTGCTCGACCAAGCTCGAGCAGCTATTCCTGCTTGGCATCGTCCATCATTGAACGATCAGAAATTTGCTTGAGATACTGAAAGAGTTTCTTATAGGCGCGGGTGCCCTCGGGCGCATCATTGTTACCTTCTGCGGCAGACTTTGCTTCTCTGGTGAGCGTCCTGAGGTGTTGTCTGTCTAAGGTTGGGCAGACAAGACTGATATCCTTTATGACCTCCGGGTCTCCGACTATTAAACGTTGGCGCCAGTCTTCTAGTTGTTGCACTAATAGTTGATGGCTCTCACTGGCGCTGTCGAACCGATCTATCAGTCGTTCGATAACGTCAAGATCTACCTTTCTTAGGAGTTTGCCGATATAAAGCATCTGTCGTTTCTTGGCATTACCTTTGGTAATGCGCTGATAGGTTTCAACAGCAGTCACAATTTCAGGATAGGGTAATCTGCTCAGTTGCACGGAAGTCCGTTCGGCAAGCAATACGCCAAGTTCGGTCACATCTTTGGCTCGGCGTTTGAGAAGGGATTTACTTTCGGGTTCATCGCCAGACACAACAGGTTCCTTAGCCGTAAAATATCGTGGCCGTACCCAAGAAGGTTACAAAGCCGACAACATCTGTAATTGTAGTGAGTATCACGGTGCCAGCAATCGCAGGGTCAATGTTAACTGATTTTAGGAAACGGGGAAGCATAGCGCCTGCGAGCGCTGCCGTTGCCATGTTGATGACCAGCGCAAAGGCGATAATGAAGCCTAAGGTCCAGTCCTGAAATACCATCGACGTGCCAACAGCAATAAGGCTTGCCCAGAGTAAACCATTTAAAATCGATACGGCTAACTCTCGGCGAACTAACCATGGGAGGTTGCTGTCGATGAGGGTGCCTTGGGCCATGCTTCTAATGACAAGTGTCAGAGACTGGCTTCCTGCAACCCCGCCCATGCTGGCGACAATGGGCATTAAAATCGCAAGTGCCACGACCTTGGCGATGGTATCTTCGAAGACATTTATTACCGCTGAAGCAATGAGTGCGGTAAATAAATTGGCGCCCAGCCAGAGTGCTCTGCTTTGAGTCGTTTTTAAAATTGGCGCGAAGGTATCATCCTCTTCATTAAGGCCTGCCATTCCTAAGATAGAATGGTCAGCTTCGTCAATGATGACATCGACAATATCGTCAATGGTGATTCTCCCGACAAGGAGTCCAGCGTCGCTAACGACGGCCATAGAAATCAGGTCATAGCGCTCAAACAGTTGTGCAACATCATGGGTTGAGAGCGTTGCCAGGGCGGGCTCTAATTTCGTTTCGATACAGTCAGATATTGGCGTGCTGGGGTCTGAGACTAAAATGGTGGATAGCGGTAATGTCCCTAAGTAAAAACCCATTTTATCAACGACAAAAATTTGATCGGTGCTATTGGGGAGGTTAGAGTGCCTGCGCAGATACCTGAGAACAACGTCGATGGTGATATCAGACCTCACAGAAATAATATCTGTATCCATAAGACCACCTGCTGTATCAGCAGGATAGATCAGAAGGTTTTCGACCCGTTCTCTATTTTGGATATCGAGGGCTTCGAGAATTTCTTCCCCGAGTGCATCAGGCAGCTGCTGAATAATATCCGTGACATCATCGTCGCCGCTGACTTTTTCAATGACTTGGGCGATTTCCTCAGCGGACCGACTGGCGAACAGATCAGGCACCAATTCTGGTTCAATGTGGCTGATGACCTCGGCTTGAAGATCATCGTCAAATAGATCCCACAATTGCTGCCTTTCGGCAGCTGGCGTGCTGCTGAGTAAATTACCAATATCAGCAGCTGCTAGCTCGGTCATCGCCATTCGAATCTCACCCATCGTGGATTCGGTCAACGGTTGATTAACTAGCCTTAGTAAATCAGATTGATCAAGCATTTGGATTCGGGATGCCAGCTTCGCCAAAATCGTTCTCAATGAAAGCGATGATCGCGCTCAGCGCTTCAGCTTCGTCGGTACCGGATGCCGTGACCTCCACCTTAGTTCCGCATATAGCCTCGAGCATGAGCAATGCCATGATGTTGCTGGCATCGGCTCGCTTGTCATCGACTGTAAGCTCAATGATGCTGTGAAAGGTTTTTGCGAGTTTCACAATTCCAGCGGCGGAGCGGGCGTGGAGCCCGGGCGGGTTGGTTACCCTGGTACTGCCCAATTTCATGATTGTGGGACGATGCTAAGTTTCGAGGATTTGCCTAGGGCTTTGTGTCTTAAATGGATGTTGTCGTGCGATTGCTGGAAGTGCTCGGCAAGCGTCTCTGCGAGATATACAGATCGATGCTGACCACCGGTACATCCGATACAAACTGTGATGTATGCGCGATTGCTTTCGATCATGGATGGCAACCATCGACCTAAGAAAGACACAATGCTTTGCTTAAAATCTATCACTTCTTGCTCTGCAGATAAAAACTCGACGACCGGCTGATCAAGACCTGTCAAAGGGCGCAGACGGGTAACCCAATGGGGATTGGGTAAAAATCGAGCATCGAATACAAAGTCTGCATCAACGGGCACGCCGTGCTTGAAGGCAAAAGACTGAAACATTAACGTTGTGTCGCCCGATGATTCGGCGATGCGATCTCTCACTTCATCTCTCAACTGATGGAGCGTCATGTCCGATGTGTCGATCTTAAGCGCCGCCATCATAGCAATGCCGTCAAGTAGCCGACTCTCAACCTCCAAGGCCTCTTTGAGACTGATGTTGGCGTTGCTGAGGGGATGTTTTCGCCGTGTCTCACTGAAACGTTTAATCAGTATCGGGCTAGCTGCATCCAAATAGACAACCTTGATATCGGTGTTTTCAATATTGGCGATCGCTTCGGGAAACCCTTCCAGGTCAATTGCAGAATTTCTAGCATCGATGCTGACAGCAATTTTGTGGGATAGACGATTTTCAGTGGTGCGTTCTACTAAGTTTGGAATCAGCGACGCCGGTAGATTATCGATACAATAAAACCCTAAATCCTCAAGAACATGGAGTGCAGTGCTCTTTCCGGATCCAGATCTGCCACTAATGACGAGGATTTGGGTTTTTGATTGGCTCATGTAGCGTCTCTAAAAATTGCTTGGCTATCTGTAACGTTCAAGAAAGTCGCAGGTCAGGGTTTTTCGCTAATAGCGGCTAGATACAGATCGTCGGGATTGCTCGCGGCTTCTAACTTTTCTCTAAACCAGGGATGCTGAAAGCGCTCTACTAGCATGGATAGGACTTCGATATGAGCTTCCATTTCTTTTTCGGGGACAATTAAGATGAACAGCGTCGAAACCGGTTCATCATCCATGGCTTCGAAATCAACAGCCTGTTCTAGGGTAACAAGTGTGCCCATGATGCCAGTACAGTTTGCCATCCGACAGTGAGGTATGGCGATTCCAGAGCCTAGACCCGTTGGCGAGACCTTCTCTCGAGCAATAAGCAGCCGGTAGAGTTCTTGTTCGTCGATGCGATCGTCGCGTTCTGCAATAAATTCAGCGGCAAGCTCTATCGCCCGTTTTTTGCTATTTGCAGCCAGCCGACAAAGTGTTCGTTGTGGCGATAAAATTGAGGCAATTTTCATAACGGCAAGTGGCGACGAAGCTTGATCGCTGCAGTATAGCAATCAAGCTTAAGGCTTTCATAGATTTAAGCGATCACTCGCTGTTATGTTGTCTTCCTTGATGTCGTTTTGATACCCATTTACGCTTAAGTTCGATGATTTTTCGGTCGAGCTTCTTCGACATTTTGTCGATAGATGCATACAGGTTATCGGATTCTGCTTCGGCGAATACCTCTACGCCTGAAATATGGATGGTGCTCTCAGCTTTCTGACGATTTCGATCGACGGTCAGCACAACTTGGCTGCTCAAAATAGGCTGAAAGTGCTTTTCCAGTCGACCGAGTTTCTTGTGAATGTATTGCTCGATTGCTTCAGTAACTTGTACATGGTGACCGCTCACACTAATTTGCATAATGGTTACTCCGCTGGTGACCGTAAGATAGGTTGTGTCCAGCCGGTGATGAACCTGGCGGTTTTACACCGGTATAGTTAAGACCCTATCAGAGCAAGAATGTTCCGTTAATCGGAAGTTTGATGAACAGAAAGTGGAGGGTTTAGTTGAGTTGCTTGCGTTCGTTTGAGGGTGGAATCATCAGCGCTTCTCGATACTTAGCGACCGTTCTTCGAGCTACATTGATGTTATCTTCTGCAAGCAGTTTTGCAATTTTGCTGTCCGATAGTGGCTTACGAGTATTTTCCTGGCTGATGAGATCCTTGATCTTGGCTCGGATTGCGGTAGAGGATACCTCTCCGCCAGAGTGAGTGCTGACATGTGAGGAGAAAAAATACTTAAGTTCGAAGATGCCCAAGGGCGTGTCGATATATTTTTGGGTTGTCACTCGGGAAATTGTCGATTCGTGAAGCTCAACATGCTCGGCAATGTCATGCAAGACCAGCGGCTTCATCGCGCTGTCGCCGTGCTCTAGGAAACCCGCCTGAACCTCCATAATTCGGGTTGCGACTCGCAGTAAGGTGTCATTGCGCTGCTGCAGACTCTTAATAAACCAGCGGGCTTCCTGCATTTGATCTCTTAGGTAGCTTTGATCAGGACTGCTGTCATTACGTTTAACGATTGCCGAGTATTCTGGGTTGATGCGGATTTTGGGATTAATCGCAGGGTTGAGTTCGACCACCCACCGGTTTTGTTTTTTTGTGACGACCACATCGGGTACGACGTATTGTGGGGCTACTTCAGAGAGTTTTGCGCCAGGCTTTGGGTCTAAGCTTTGAATTAAGGCGATGGCAGCTTGTAGTTCAATTTCGGACACTCGCAGATGCTTAAGCAAAAACGCAAAATCTCGGTTGCCGAGGCTGCTGAGATGCGAGTCGATGATTTCAAGCGCAAGGGCCGAAGCTGCAGTTTTCTCTGGTAGGGATTTAAGTTGAATAGTAAGGCATTCGCCGAGATTTCTAGCAGCAATGCCCAGCGGGTCAAGGTGCTGGATTAAATGCAGCACTGCTTCTATTTCATCGAGTTCGACATCAGCATCTAACGGCATCGCATCAAGGATCTCAACAAGATCTAACATTAGCGTGCCCTCGTGATCGAGTCCGTCTATGATATGGAGCGCAATGACTTCATCTGTCTCAGACAAGTTCAGCAGGTTGAGTTGCTCTAGCAGATGGCTTTGAACGGTGCCCTGAGGGCTGTTGCGAGCATCGAAGGATTCGCCGTCCTCTTCGAAACCTGTGTTTCCGCTGGTACCTGTCGGTAGCGTGTCGTAGACGTCTTCCCAAACGCTATCGACCGGTAAATCCTCATCTATCTGGTCTTTGGCGATTAACTCAGAGGCATCGTCGACACGATCGCCATCGATAGCCGGGTCGAATATTTCTTCTAAAGAATTGTTGACCTGATCCTCAGAAAAAAGATCTTCGCTTGCTTCTGCGAGTGCGTGACTCTGATCTTCATCAAAACCTTCGCCGTCTGAATCACCAGCTTGTTCGCTGAGATCGTTGTCCGCTGCGGCCAAGTCAGGGTCTAAAGACTCGTCATATTCCTCTAGCATGACGTTTGAATCGAGTGCCGCTTGGATTTCTTGCTGGAGATCGAGTGTCGACAATTGCAATAGTTTGATAGCCTGCTGCAACTGGGGGGTCATCCTCAGTTGTTGGCCAATTTTCAGCGATAGAGATGGTCTCATGCTCATGGCGATATGATACTTCTGATAGATCTGGAATGAAACTTGCTATGACGGCTGCTATGAAAGCTGCTGTTACAGCAGTCGTTGTGATAACCGCCATTGTTACAAGCGCCGCTGTCACAAGTGGCCTTCTTTTAAAAGCTTCTGCTGTAAAAGCCGAAATAAACGAGGGCAAGTGAACGAGAAGACAGCCGTTAGCAAAAAATAAGCAAGCTAGAAGGTCAGCAGGAATAGTCGGTTAAAGCGCTGGTTGGCAGTTTAGATCTCAGAACGGAGCTCCTCGACTAGGAATCGTCAAGTCATGAACCCTTTAGCTCAAGGCGATCATCATGTATCGCCGTGGCCACTACATGGTGGGGTGTAACTTAGCATTGGGGTTGCTTTGGCATTCCAGTGATTCAGCCTTAGCGGCTGATAGCACTGGAGCCATGCTAGAGCTTAAAGTGCTCGCCCAAATAGACGGAGCGCACGAGTGGGTCTTCGATGATTGCTTCGCTGGTTCCGCTGGCAATAATCTGGCCCTCATTGACAATATAACCTCTGTGGCAAATATCTAAGGTCTCTCGCACATTGTGATCGGTGATCAAAATACCGATTCCACGATTTGCTAAGTATTGGATGATGCCCTTAATGTCGCTCACAGATATGGGATCGACCCCAGCGAAAGGCTCATCAAGCAGCAAAAACTTGGGATCAGTGGTCAGTGCTCTGGCGATCTCAGCCCGTCTTCGTTCGCCGCCGCTCAGCGCAATGCCGAGACTGTCGCGAACATGGGTTAGATGAAACTCTTCTAATAACGCTTCTGTTCGCTCAAGGCGTTCAGATAAAGAAAGAGATGTGATGGTCTCAAATAAAGCGAGTAGATTGTCTTTAACCGAAAGTTTCCTAAAGATGCTGGCCTCCTGGGGGAGATAGCCCAGCCCCAGATGGGCTCGCTCGTGCATAGGACAGCAGGTAATGTCTGCCGGACCAAGCTCAATGGTACCTTGATCCGGCTGGACCAATCCGGCAATCATGTAAAAACAGGTCGTCTTGCCCGCGCCATTTGGGCCAAGCAAACCGACAACTTCACCGGCTGAAACAGAAAAACTCACGTCGCTAACAACGACACGACCCCGAAATTGCTTATGTAGGTTTGAGACGGATAGCTGCTTAGTCAAAATCAATCTCTTTAAGGCTTTGGGTTGATAGTGAGATTGATTCGGCCAGTGCTTGAACCGTCATTCTCAACTTTAAAAAGCCCTTGCTGTAAATTGTAACTCAGCAGATTGCCTTGATATCGGTCCTCTCCCTGCTCTAGCAGTGCTCTCCCCATTAAAGTCAGTGTTTCAGATGACACGAGGTATTGAATATCATCTGCTGAAGCGGCAATTTTAGGCCGCGAGCCAAACGCGGCTCGTTGGAACTTAGCAGGTGCCTGATCATCACCAATCGCAGAAATCGACACAAGGGTTTTGTCCTCGCTTAGTAGGATGACTTGCTCCGCCGTGATTTCAAGGTCGCCTTGACTGATGATGACATTGCCGAAGTATTCACTCTTGCCCAAGGTTTCATTAACCGTCGCTCGGTCTGCTTGAATCGTGATTGGCAGAGGCGCAGAACGATTGGAATCTGCGTGCACATCGTTAGAGCCAATGATTAAGAGTATCGAGATACTCCAGAGCACGAAGGAATTCATGAGAAATGCCTTTAATCGACAGTGTAGCGAAGAGTGTAGCACGGTAAAAAATCGGCGTTACCAGAGATTAGAGATCAAAATGAATCGTTGTGATAACGCGCTGTTTAGCGCTGGAATAAAAAGCAAACTCGTCCTGATTCAAATTGGCCCGAAGCCCCGCCGCTGAAGTTTTTGTGTTTCGGGTAAATATGCTGACTTCAGCATCGCTCTCCGCGAGGTTTTCATCGGGATAGACTTGCAGCGTTTGCGTAGTAAAAGTGGTTTTTTCACCACTAGGCCCCTCTTTCTCTGCCAGCACCGAGTTCCAGAGTTCTACCGCTTGTTTGCGGTATTTAGATCCTTCGAGTAACCGCCCCTGGGACGATGAAATTGTCCAAGGCATATCGGAATCTTGTGCAAACAGTTCGAGGTTTGGGCGATCTAAAGCGGTGACATCCGTCAAAGGATAGTGGGTGAAACGTTCTGCAGCGATTTTCGATTGGAGCTCGCCCCTCGAATTAATTTGACTGATAGATGCTTTAATCATGTAAAGATCCGGTTCATTCAATTGAGGCGTTGGGTTCAGATTCGCCTGATCAGGATTGATCGTTTGATCGAGTATCACGGCGCCGACGTAAAGACAGAGCAGCACGAGCAGGGCACGGTATCGCAGAGTTTTGTTCCTAAAGAGCGACTCGAACATCTCGATCAGTCCCGAAGATTAACGATTGTTAGGGCTAAGGGTAATCCATTTACAGGATCCTCGCGATGCCTATCAGGATGCCGACCCGCTGAGGTCTTTAGAAGACTTTAGCTTGGGCTTTCAACGCTGCTTTGTTCGCATGGTATGATGCGGTCATTTTGGGGAAGACCATGGATCTTGGGAAACTAGAAAGCGATATCAAAGATCAGCTTCAGGCGGATCAGGTCGAGTTGAGTCTCGAGGGTAATCGGTTATCCGTATTGGTTGTTGCTGAGTGTTTTGAGTCGTTAAATCGGGTCAAGCGGCAGCAACGTGTATACAGCTTTTTAAATGACTATATTGCTGATGGCAGCTTGCACGCTGTTTCGATAAAGGCGGTTGCGCCAGCAGAAATACGCTAAATGGCATTGTTACGAATACAGGGCGGCACCGCTTTGTGTGGCGATATCGTCGCCTCAAGTGCAAAAAACTCAGTAATCAATTTGATTTCGGCAGCTTTGCTGGCTGATGGCTCAGTGACGCTGGGTAATGTCCCGCACCTTAGAGATGTGTCGACGATGATTGAGCTACTCGGGCACATGGGGGTCGTTGTGGTCATCAACGATCGTATGGAGCTCGAGATTCATCCAAATGCTATCACGTCAATGAAAGCCCCTTATGAACTGGTTAAAACAATGCGCGCTTCGTTCAACGTGCTGGGACCTCTAATTGCGCGCTATGGGGAGGCCGAGGTGTCCTTACCCGGGGGGTGTGCAATCGGAACGAGACCAGTTGATCAGCATTTAAAAGGTCTCAGAGCCTTGGGTGCCGATATAACGATGCATGAGGGGTATGTTCGCGGCGTAGTCTCTGGAAGGTTGCAAGCCGCTCGGATTATGTTTGATTTCTCAACGGTCGGTGGCACTGAGCACATTATGACGGCAGCGGTTCTTGCCGAGGGAACAACAGTGCTAGAAAACTGTGCGAAAGAACCGGAAATCGAGGACTTAGCTAGGTTTTTAAACGTGTTGGGCGCGGATATTCGAGGCGCGGGCACAAGTCGGATCGAGATCCATGGCGTCGAGCGGTTGAGCGGCGGTTACTACGAGGCGATTTCCGATCGAATCGAAGTTGGAACTTACCTGATAGCAGCTGCGGCTTCGGGTGGTAGCATCACGGTTAACAATGCCTTAGCGAGCCACAACACGGCCCTTTTGGCAAAACTGCAAGAAGCTGGGGCAGCCATCGAAATTGATGATAACTGCATAACCTTGAACATGACGGGCCGTCAGCTGAAAGCGGTTAATATCGTGACAGGGCCTTATCCAGCTTTTCCAACGGATCTTCAGGCACAAATGATGACGCTAAATTGCCTGGCAAAAGGGGCAAGTTCGATTCAAGAAACAATTTTTGAGAATCGGTTTATGCATGTTCCCGAGCTGATTCGCATGGGTGCCGAAATTGAGCTTCAGAACAATAATTCCGTAGCCCTCGTAAAGGGGGTTGATCGTCTGGTGGGCGCACAGGTGATGGCAACGGATTTAAGAGCCTCGGCGAGCTTGGTTATCGCTGGTATCGCAGCTGATGGAGAGACGACCGTAGACCGGGTCTATCACATAGATCGAGGTTATCAGCAGATAGAGGAACGGATGCAACGTCTAGGTGTTGATATTCGACGGGAGGCGCGTTAGATGTTCGATGAATTAGCCCATCCATTGGTTATTGCCCTGAGCAAAGGGCGACCTCTGGCTCAGCAGTTGGCGCTCCTGCAAAGGCTTGGTATTGAGCCTTCCGAAGATATTACGACGTCCCGCAAATTGGTGGTGAAGGGTAACCATCCTCAAATTCGACTCATGGTTTTGCGTGGTCACGACGTTGCAACATATGTCGAGCATGGTATTGCTGATATTGGTATCGTCGGAAAAGATGTGCTTTTGGAGTTTCCAGGGGACAATTTTTATGAGCCTCTGGATTTGAAATTGTCCCAATGTCAGCTGATCGTTGCTGGATTAATCGATGAGAAGCCCTTGCCGCGCCGGTTGCGGGTAGCGACAAAATTTATAGAGACAGCGAAGCGTTTTTACGCCAGTGAGGGGACCCAAATCGATATGATTCGGCTCACAGGCGGCTTGGAGTTAGCGCCGGTCATGGGGCTTGCAGACCGTATTGTTGATATTGTCGAAACCGGAAGCACGCTCGTTGCCAACGGCCTGGAACCTAAGGCTTTCATATGCGACATCTCTTCACGCTTGATCATTAACAAAGTTGCTTTTAAGACTAAACAACCAATGATCGACCGGTTTATCGAGTCCATGATGGCGGAAACACAATGATGCGGCGTTTATCCTCCGAATCTGCAGATTTCGACGCCGAGTTGGCAACCTGTCTGCAGCAGCGTTCGCTGATCTCGCCGGAGGTGCACCTTCGAGTCGCCGAGATAATAGCCGATGTCAGGGATAACGGTGATTCAGCGCTACTAGCCTATGCTCGGCGTTTTGATCAGTTCGCGGGTGAAACCGTTCAGGCCATGCGAGTCTCTGAAGAAGCCATTAAAACGGCTCGTATGCACATCAGCCCAACCATCGACACTGCTCTGGGGCACGCAGCTGACCGGATAACAAAATATCACATAGAGCAAAAAAGGGCGCTTGGTCAAAGTTGGGAGTTTATTGATGGTGCTGGCAATCGGCTGGGTCAACAGGTGCAGGCGATGCATCGAGTGGGGCTCTATGCGCCGGGTGGTAAGGCATTTTACCCCTCGACCGTGCTGATGACAGCGATTCCCGCGCGGGTTGCTGGTGTTGACCAAGTCGTGTTGGCTGTACCGGCTGGGCAAGGCGAACCAAGTCCTGTGCTTTTAGCGGCTGCGGCGCACTCGGGGGTTGATGAGGTTTGGCTGATGGGGGGGGCTCAGGCGATAGCGGCATTGGCCTACGGTACTGAATCAATAGCCGCAGTGGATAAAATTTGCGGGCCAGGCAATATTTTTGTCACCGCCGCAAAGAAGCAAGTATTTGGTGATGTGGGTATTGATATGCTGGCTGGACCCTCAGAGGTTTTGGTGGTCGCTGATCAAAGCGCAGACGTCGAGTGGATTGTCGCTGACCTGATGGCGCAAGCTGAACACGATGAGCAGGCACAGGCCATTGTCGTATCAGAAGACCCGGCGCTGCTGGATGCGATTGAGGCCAGCATATCAGCGGCTGCTGCGCAGCAACCTCGACGTGAGATTATCGAATCCTCCTTATCGTCCCGTGGTGTGTTGATTCTGGTCTCCAGTCGGACAGAAGCGATTGGTATCATCAATAAAATTGCGCCGGAGCATTTGGAGCTCGCGGTGAGTGATCCCAAAGAATGGTTGCCAGAGATCAAAGCTGCCGGAGCCATATTTGTTGGGCCTTATTCCCCAGAGGTGGTAGGCGACTACACTGCCGGACCGAGTCATGTATTGCCGACCAGTGGGACCGCGAGGTTCGCCTCAGCCCTTGGCGTCTATGACTTTCAATTACGGCAGTCCTTGATCCAATGTTCCGCTGAGGGCGTGCAGTCCCTGGCTAAGACAGCCGAAGTACTTGCGATTGAGGAAGGATTGCACGCGCACGCTTTGTCTGCTTCAGAACGCATTGATGACGCCTGATGGTTGCTGGTGTGTTAGCGAGCTATCACAGCTTAATCGAAGACGGCACCCTTCAACCGGATGTTGCGCAGGGTAAGGCGGTAAAAGCACTTGCCGATCTTTCGGATCAGTTAGTCGCTCAGCGCGTATCAAAAAAGCCGTTTTGGGCATTTCGGCGATCGTCACCTGAGCCCATCAAGGGGCTGTACCTTTGGGGCGGCGTTGGTCGAGGCAAGACGTTTTTGATGGATTTGTTTTTTAACCAGCTCCAGGACACCCCCAAAAAGCGCGTGCATTTTTATCGTTTTATGCGGGAGGTCCATCAGGAATTGGCCCGATTGCAGGGGCGAACTGATCCTTTGCAAGGGGTAGCAGAAAAGATAGCAAGAGAAGCAAAAGTGCTTTGCTTTGATGAGTTTTTTGTCTCCGACATTACCGATGCGATGATTCTGTCAGGGATTTTAAAAGGATTGTTTGATCAGGGTGTAACGCTCGTCGCTACTTCCAATTTGCCGCCCCAGGAACTTTACAAAGATGGCTTGCAGCGGCGCAAGTTTCTGCCGGCAATCGAACTTTTAGAAAGCAATAACCAAGTTCTGAATGTCGATAGCGGATACGATTACAGAATGCGTTCGCTCACCCAAGCGCCGCTTTATTATATTGGATTGAACCCAGGTAGCGAAGATGCTTTGCGGGCGCTTTTTCATCGTTTAACGGCCGAAGATGCGGTACATGAGGGGTCAGGCCAAGGTTTGGTGGTGGCTAGCCGAACAATACCCGCGCTTGGTTTAGCCGGAGACGTGGCGTGGTTTGCCTTTGAGGCGTTATGCGATGGGCCTCGAAGCCAAAACGATTATATTGAAATCGCGGAGCAGTTTGGAACCGTGTTTTTAAGTGGCGTGCCGCGGTTTTCAGAATACCAAGAGGATCAGGCGAGGCGATTTATTAGCCTAGTTGACGAGTTTTATGACAGACACGTTAAACTCGTGCTGTCAGCAGAAGCATCTATTTCCGAGCTGTATCAGGGCCGCCGTCTACGGTTTGAATTTGAAAGAACCGAATCGCGATTGCTCGAGATGCAAAGTACGACCTATATTGGGGCTCAGCATCTGATTTGAGCGTCGTTGGATTAGCCCCAGCCGCTGATTTAAAGGTCGATTTAAATGTGAGAGGGGCTATCTTGACCAACTGAGACTAGAGCAATCAGTCTAGGCTTCATAAGCCAAGGGGTTGGGCACAATGGGTGAGTCAATTAATGGCCGATGAGTCAAATCATCTAAGGGTCGTTCCACTCATATGGGTAGCCGATGCCGAGTCGTCGACTTCCTATTGCGAGAAGCTTGGCTTTCGAATGGTTAACGCGTTGCGTCCAGACGATGTCTTAGCGTGGTGCTCCCTAATGAAAGGGAACTCACAATTGATGCTACAGCAGCACAACAAAGAACGTAAATTTCAGAAGCCCCATGGCATCCAGCTGTATATTATTTGCCAAGATCTTGATCAGGTTTGTGCCGAGATTCAGGGCAGAGGCGGCGCCTCAACAGACATCAGCTATACCTTTTTCAATTTGCGCCAATTTTTCGTCACCGACCCTGATGACAACGGCATTTGTTTTGAGAGCCCAGTGGAAACCTAATGGGTTTTCAGCGAGGGTTGGGAAAAGGAAGCCATAGTAAAGAGGCCTTGGGGTGTTTGGAGTGTTTGGAGTGTTTGAGGTGTTGCTTATACCTCAGGGCTTGGGTAAGATGCGCGCTCTCAAAATTTTAAGACGTAGTGCTCGCGGGGCTTCTCTTAGTAGAAGAAAAAGACGCAGCAACTGCGACGCAAAAGGATGGGTGGGGGACAAAGTAACATTACTCGTTCGTAACGATTCCGTATCGCCAGATCAAGAGGTTAGGGGCCAAGATGAAGACGGTCAGTGCAAAAAAAGAAACGGTTACCCGAAAGTGGTTCATAGTGGATGCTACAGACAAGACGCTGGGCAGGCTTAGCACTGAAATAGCCAACCGCCTTCGAGGCAAGCATAAAGCCTGTTTCACACCCCATGTCGACACGGGGGACTATGTCATTGTGGTCAATGCCGAAAAGGTCAAGGTCACCGGACGAAAGGAAACCGACAAGACATATTACCATCACACAGGTTTCCCCGGAGGTATCAAGTCGATTACCTTTGACAAGTTGATCGAGAAAGCGCCGGAGCGAATTATTGAAACTGCTGTCAAGGGTATGATGCCCAAGAATAAATTAAGTCGAGCGATGCTAGGTAAGCTCAAGGTTTATGCGGGGGACTCGCATCCCCATGCCGCTCAGCAGCCCGAAGCATTAGAGATATAGGTAAGGTCAGTTATGAATCAGTACTATGGAACAGGGCGAAGAAAAACCGCGAAAGCACGGGTTTTTATGAGCTTAGGGGATGGCAGTATAGAAGTTAACAATCAGCCCCTCGATGAATATTTTGGGCGAGAGACCGCACGAATGGTTGTTCGTCAACCTCTTGAGCTTGTTGATCTAGCTGAGCGTTTTACGGTTAGGGTTACAGTCAAAGGCGGCGGGGGTTTCGGTCAAGCGGGTGCCATTCGTCATGGTATTACCCGTGCGCTGATGGCGTATGACGAAACACTGCGTCCAACGCTCAGGCGGGCTGGGTATGTCACCAGAGACGCACGAAGCGTCGAGCGGAAGAAAGTCGGTCTTAGAAAGGCTAGAAAGAAGCCGCAGTTTTCCAAACGTTAAGCCGAAGGCAAAGCAAAGCGGAGCAAAAGCTCCGCTTTTTTTTGGGCGATATTTTTCCAGCTTGGCACCGCCCATTTAGAGTGGAGTGTGATAGAATGCCGCCGCTGAGAAAAGGCGTTGCAAAGGCCCTCGGCGAGCACTGTTTTGACCTAGGCAAGGTCAGTTAGGATTAAGCGGAGAGAAGTTGTGAGTGAGAGTAGCGTTAATTCCGGACGGCGGAATTTTCTTCTCGGTGCCACCGCAGTCGTAGGCGCCGGCGGCGTCGCTGGCTTAGCGGTACCGTTCGTAGGGTCATGGAGCCCAAGTGCACGAGCTTTAGCAGCTGGGGCGCCCATTAAGGTTGATATCAGTCGCCTTGAACCTGGAGAGATTCTTGGGCCCATACCAGCTTGGCGCGACAAGCCGGTGTTTGTGTTTCGCAGATCAGAGACGATGCTGGCGCAGCTTGATGAACGTCCAGAGCGATTAGCGGACCCGGCATCAGAACGGCAGCAGCAGCCCAGCTATGCAAAAAATAGCACAAGGTCCATTCGGCCAGATATCGCTGTTCTAATTGGGTTGTGTACCCATCTTAGTTGCTCTCCTAAGTATCGACCCGCCATCGAGCCCCAAGAATTTGATCCGGAGTGGGCGGGAGGCTTCTATTGCCCTTGCCACGGATCTAAGTTCGACTTGGCGGGACGTGTTTATCAAGGGGTACCGGCACCCTCTAATTTGGAAGTACCGCCTCACTATTACGAGAGTGATAACGTGGTTGTGATCGGTGAAGACGAGGGGGTTGCCTAATGTCAGCGATCGAGCAGTCATTTAAGAATGTGATGGCGTGGATAGACGACCGTCTTCCGGTTACAGAAGCCTATGAAAAGCACCTATCAAAGTACTATGCGCCGAAGAACCTAAATATTTGGTATTACTTTGGGATTTTCTCGTTTTTGGTGTTAGCAAATCAATTGTTAACCGGTATTTGGTTAACAATGAGTTACGTACCTACTGGGGAAGAAGCGTTCGCCTCGGTTGAGTACATCATGCGAGATGTCGAGTATGGCTGGATGTTGCGGTACATGCACTCCACCGGTGCTTCGGCATTTTTTGTGGTGGTTTATCTGCACATGTTCAGGGGCTTGCTGTACGGATCCTATCAGAAACCTAGAGAGTTGATCTGGATCTTAGGCATGTTGATCTACATCGCGCTGATGGCAGAAGGCTTCTTCGGATACTTGTTACCATGGGGCAACATGTCTTTCTGGGGCGCCCAGGTAATTGTGTCTCTCGCGAGTGCAATCCCACTCGTCGGCGAGGATCTAGCGATTTGGGTTCGAGGCGATTTCAATATGTCTGGCGTTACGTTGAATCGGTTCTTTGCGCTCCATGTCGTTCTGGTGCCTTTGTTTTTATTGGTTTTAGTCGTGTTGCATGTCTTGGCATTACACGAGGTAGGGTCTAACAATCCCGATGGTGTCGATATCAAGAAGACGACGGACGACACGGGTAAGCCTTTAGACGGCATGCCCTTCCACCCTTACTTCACGATTGGTAAGCTGCCAGGCATCATCATCTTCTTGTTTTTGTTTTGTGCCGTCATGTTTTTCTATCCAGACGGTGGCGGATACCTGATTGAACACCCAAATTACGAGCCTGCAGACCCTCTGAAAACGCCGGAACTAATTGCGCCTGTTTGGTATTACACGCCATTTTATTCGATGTTGCGAGCAGCAACTTTCCCTTTATTTGGTTTGGATGCTAAGTTTTGGGGTCTGGTTGTGATGGCTGGTGCGATTATTTTGCCGATTGTATTGCCCTGGCTCGATAAATCTCCGGTGAAGTCTATTCGTTACAAGGGCATGGGCAGCAAGGTCATGCTAGGACTGTTTGTGATTGCCTTTTTTATTCTCGGTTATCTAGGCACGGTGCATCCCACACCGCTGCGCACCTTGATGGCTCAGATCTGTACCGGCATTTACTTTGCTTATTTTTTGTTGATGCCCTGGTATACAGCCGTGGAGAAAACCAAGCCAGTTCCAGATAGGGTGACCATGTGATGCGCCTCATTCTTGTTGTTTTAGCTCTTTCCGTTTTGCCCCAATCCGGGTTTGCCGCAGAGGTGGGGTTCCCATTATTTGAGATGACGCCTGATCTTGAGGATCAAGGGTCTTTGCAGCGTGGCGCTAAGATCTATATGAATTACTGCCTGGGATGCCACTCTTTGCAATACCAACGTTACAAAAGGACCGCCGAAGATTTGGGCGTTCCTGAATCTTTGATGCTCGAGCATCTGGTCTTTGACCCGAACACTAAGATTGGCGACCCGATCAAGAATACTATCAGTAAAGATAATGCTAAAGCTTGGTTTGGTGCTGTACCGCCTGATCTTACTTTGTATACACAGTTAAAAGGTGGGCCGGAATACCTCTATACCTACCTGCTGACCTTCTATGAAGATAGTCAGCGGCCATTGGGTGCAAATAATTTGGTATACGAGAATGTGGGTATGCCCCACGCGCTTTTGGAGTTGCAAGGCGTGCAAAAGAAGGTCTGTAAGCAGATACCGAAATTGGCCGCAAACGGTGGCGAGATGATGGACCCGTTATCTCAAAACTATATCACTGAGGAGGTATGTGGCCTCGAACTCATCGAGCGTGGATATAGCCCACTCGAGTTGGTGGAAAATTCAGGGCAATTAACTGCCGAAGGCTATGAACAGGTTGTCTATGATTTGACCAACTTTCTTTACTATGTGGGTGATCCCTCGCGTTTAGAAAGAGAGCGAACAGGGGTGTTTGTGTTGATTTTTCTCGCATTCTTTTTCGTGCCAGCCTATTTACTCGCAAGAGAATATAAAAAAGAGTTTCATTGATCGCTCAGGCGGCAAAGGGGAAAAGAATGAGCGTTATATCTAAGCATTCATCGATGGTGTTCTATTCTGATGGCGCTGATCATTACAGTCAGCGGGTGAGAATGGTTTTGGCCGAAAAAGGCGTGGCCGTAGATATCATTGACGTAGAGAAGGGAAACCTGCCTGAAGATCTAGCTGACCTAAATCCCTATAACTCATTGCCAACGCTGGTTGATAGAGACTTGGTGCTGTATGAGTCTATGGTCATGATGGAGTATTTGGACGAACGCTTTCCTCATCCTCCTTTGTTGCCCGTCTATCCGGTTGCCAGAGCCCAGAGTCGCTTGTTTGTGTACCGAATCCAAAGAGATTGGTGTGGTTTGGTAGACACCATCGTTGCAGGTCGTTCAAAAGATACCGTGATTGACCGAGCACGAAAGGAGCTGCGAGAAGGTCTGATCACCATCGCGCCAATCTTCTCCGAAAAAGAATTTTTTATGAGCGATGAATTCACCTTGGTGGATTGCTGTTTTGTGCCCATCTTGTGGCGTTTGCCTGTGCTTGATATTCAATTGCCTCCGAAAACAGCAAAGCCTTTGACCGATTACATGAACCGGATGTTCCGCCGAGAGTCATTCCAAGCAAGTCTCTCAGAAGCTGAAATGGATATGCGGGACTGAAGGCTGAGAGATTAGGCCAAGGAATATGAGCATAAGGTCTATCTCGAAAATTCCATTTTTGATCAGGGGCCTCCTTGATTGGATGATCGAAGCTGGATATACCCCCTATCTAATTGTAAATGCCCAAGCCGATGGCGTTGCTGTACCCCAAGCTTTCGTCCAGCCTGACGGCACAATTACCCTGAATATCAGCGGAGACGCTGTCAGAGATTTTCATTTCGAAGCAGATCATTTGTATTTTAGCAGTCGTTTTCAGGGGCAGGCGCATGCCATTGCCGTGCCGCTGGAAGCGATTCTGGGTCTCGTCACAAGGGAAACGTCAGATGGCTTGTGGTTCGCGGGTCAGCCGGCGCTGGCTAAGGGGCTGGTCGATGACAACGATGCAGCCAAGCCAAAGAAGGTCGAAGGTGAGGTGCCTATGCCTAGGGTCGTTAAACCTAAGCTGAGTATTGTTGATAACATCAATAAAGATTAGTTGAGATACTCGAAAGCTTGGACAATCTTTTGAACACCAAAGACTTCTTGCGTGAGGGTAACGGCGGCTTTCGCTTCATCTCGGGTAAGTAAGCCCATCAAATAAACGACGCCATTTTCGACAATCACCTTAATTCTGCCAGCATCAGTCGAGCCATTGGTGGTCATTTTTACTTTTATCTTGCCCTTCAGCAACGCATCATTGGTCCGGACTAAGGTAGATGTTGGTCCAGCCACCTCAATCTCGTTGTGAACCTTCGCAACATGGCGGAGCTGACCTGCGATTTTTCCTGCCTCTGCCTTGGCAGCTGCTGTATTGGCTTGGCCTGATAACAGTGCTACGCCATTAAAAACGGTTGCTGAAATATTCATTCGCTTGACGTCTGGGTTCGCCGCTTTGAGATTTTTCATAATCAACTTGGCGGACCGGCTGTCATCTAGCCGAGTGCCGAAGGTACGCTTGCCCAGGTTGTCATCTTTAGGGGAAAGGCCGCCGCAGCTTGCGAGTGTAAAGGTCAATAAAAAGGTCAATGAGAGTAAGGGGATTCCTTTCATGAGGCTTTCCTTAGAGTCAGGTCGCTATCTTGCCAGCCCGTCGCCAAGAATCAAGTGTCGCATGAAAAGGCGGCGTTAATTTGTCGTATCCGCTTGCCAAGGATTATCACATCGAAACGCATTGCACAGTCCGCAAATTCTGGATGGGAGGCTAGAAAGTGACGTGCCGTCCTGATGATTTTATGCTGTTTGGATATCGTGACTTGTGCCGCAGCTGAACCGAATTTTGATGACCTTCGGTATTTAACTTCAAAAAATATCAAGGTATCGCGCTGTTTGCCGATGATGTCTATTTCGCCCCATCGACAGCTAAAGTTTGTGGTAATGATGTGAAGCCCTTGCTGCACTAACCAGCCGGCTGCTTTAGCCTCAGCAGTTTTGCCTATGCGTGTACTGTGGTTCAATCCCTCGATCGACCTATATAGATTCTACGACTGTAGGTAGGGCGGTAACCGAGCCTTGATCGAAAGTGCCCCACATGAGTTGTCGCACAACGACCTGTTGCTCCATGGAGAGCCGACCGGTGTATCCGTAAAAAGGAAGGTCTGCCATTTCTCTGAGCTGCCTGAGCCGGGGTATAACATTAAAGGCGTCTAGCCCAAGCGCAAAAAGCCCACCCACGCTGCCGTTAGCGTCTGGGATAAGTTTGTTGAGGCTATTAAAGAGAGCGCTCTCTGGGGAGAGCTTCCAAGGCATGTCGCAAAATCGTATGCCATTTAAATCGAGATTACTGATCTTGGAAGCGTCGTCTTCGTTGACCAAAGAGGTCGCGTAAACGGGTAGGTCATCGGCGTAATAAAACGCTAGGGCTGGGTTAATTTGCTTGGCTTCAGCAGCATTGGTCAGCAGGCCGATCATGTCAATGTCTTGGCGCCTTCGAGGGGTAAACTCAAACTTTCTTCCTGTGATACTGCTCAGTTCATTGGCTCTAGCTAGGCTTTCATCAACTGCTAGAATATTCCTAACAAATGGCGCGTAGGGTTGATCAGAAGTGAATCGCTTCTCTAGTATTTCGATATCGTCACGGTTTTTGAGGCTTGCGCGAAACGCGTTAGTGGTGCGATCGCCCCAATCGGAGTCTGGAGCGATTAAAAGAATGTTTTTAAACCCCATAGTTTCGCTGTGGCGGGCAAGTTGCCTTGCTTCATCTTCAGGCGCAAGTGAAAAGAAAAACAAATTTCCATTTTTAGGCTCTTTGTTCGTTGTACCCGTCAGTCGATTCAATGCGAGTACAGGTATCGGTAGGCGGGCATTAGCCAATTCGGCGACTCTGCCTTTATCAAGGGGTCCGACTGCAAAGTCAGCACCATCTGTCTGGGCCTGGTCGAGTAGATCAATGGCAGAGGACCATTGATGGCTGTCGTAGATGAGTAGATCCGACTCTCGACCTTGTTCGAAGTGCGCTGCCAGCAAGCCATTTAAGACGGCTTGACCCGCGCTGGCTAACGGGCCCGTCTGCGGGAGTAAAATAGCGATTTTTTTAGGTTGCCCTGCGACAACGCTATCAAGGAAGGAAAGCTGTTGGGGTAGTTGTTTTGCTGCAGGATGACCGACCCAAAGCCGTTTCCAGTTCGTGAGTGACCTTAGTTGCTGGCTGGGTCGGTTTTGGTACTGCTTTGTCATAGCTGCCAGAGAGAGCCAGCCCCTCAGATCATTGGTGACCGCTTGTTCTGCGTAGTTCTTCAGGAGTTTCGGCGGCAGCGCCATCAGGCTCATGAATAACAACTCTTGATTCTGAGTCTGGCCTTCTGGCGACAACAGTGGAGAAACTAGAACGCGTTCTTGGGCTGCAGACAGAACTCTTCCGGTAAGCTCGTAGGCCCTCGCTTTTGCCAATCCCAAAGCGATTTGATCAGATTCGCTGAGTTGGATCTGACTGAAGTTCGGTCGGTTTAAATGGGCAAGCGCTACAGCCGGCTTATCCTGAGCTAAGGCCAAGTCGGCACTAGCGATGACAAAATCAACAAGCCCCTGATCGCGAAGATTGTCGAATGCAATGCGTTTTAAGATTCCCTCTGCTTCGATCAGGTTGCCTGCGTTGAGCGCAAGTCGAGCCGCTTTGGCGCGGTAGGCGCTCGCCAGAGGCTCTTTAACCAAACGAGCCAGCCGCAGCCCTTCTGAAACTGAGCGGATGTTGATCGAGGGGTTAGTTTGGCTGGTCTCAAGTATCGTAGCGGGAGTCAGAGTAGGGTCGGTGGGCGTGGTCGCACAGCCGACCAAGCCGCTGATAGCTAAGACCATCACGAGGCCAGACCCAGAAAGCGGAATTTGTCGACGGTGCCACCAGCGATTCGCAGCCGAGCGCGCTAGTTTTCCGAGGAGGACTGGCCAGTTTTGTTGGCGCAGCTGCCAAGTTAGACTGAGACGATTGCCAATACCTTGAGGCCTTGTGCTTGCGTCTAAGCGATGATCAGTCATGGCGTCTTGCACTCATAAGTCCTTTAAAAATATGTTGAGTAAGTGCGTTGCTTCTGGTTATTGCTGGCTCACAGTGAATGCGATAAAGCTAGCATTGCAATTCGAACGGTTGCTCTGGGCTTACAGTTGTTATCGGTTCTCCCGCTCGGCTAATTGGCATGATCGTTCCTTTTTGGGTTTTATCCTGCTTTAGATGGTTGCTATCGCCGTAATCCTTTACTCTTAGTAAGTTTAAGCTAAGAGTGCGAGTCGTTGTGAGTAAATTGTACATAGTTGCAACGCCAATCGGCAATTTGAAAGATATTTCTACTAGGGCGCTGGAAACTTTAGCAGCGGTAGATTTGATAGCAGCTGAGGATACGCGACACAGTAAGCGGATGCTCAATCATTATGGTATCGAGCAAACATTGGTGGCGCTGCATGATCACAATGAAACGCACCAGAGCGATGTCTTAGTTGCTCGTATGTTAGCAGGAGAGACTGTGGCCCTCGTGTCAGATGCGGGTACGCCGCTTATTTCTGATCCGGGCTATCGACTCGTGCGAGCCGCACAGGCTGCGGGTGTTAGGGTTGAGCCAGTGCCGGGTGCATCTGCGGTGACTGCGGCTTTGTCGGTCTCAGGCTTGCCTACTGATCAATTTTTGTTTTTGGGTTTTTTGCCCGTCAAAGGTCGACAAACGAAGATCAATGAAGTTTGTCGCTATCCTGGCACGCTGATCATGTATGAGGCGCCTCATCGTATTAAAGCGTTGCTGGATACGCTCATACTGCAATTGGGTGGCGAGCGACAAGCGGTCATTTGCCGGGAGCTGACCAAACTCTATGAGCAAGTGGTGCCCGGTTCGTTAGATTCGCTACGAGAATGTATTGGTGCGGGAGAAATCCCCTGTAAAGGAGAATTCGTCGTGCTTGTTGCAGGCTCTGACTCTCATCCTGAAGTCGGTGAGGTGTCACTGGACGACTGTCTGAGCGCGTTAATGTCCGAATTGCCCATTTCCAAAGCAGCGGAGCTCGCAAGTTCTATGCTGGGGTTAAAACGTAATCAGGCCTATAAGCGTGCGCTTGCGATCAAAAGTGAACGTGAGAAGTTGTGAAGGCCCAGGTTCCGGGGTAAGCTCGAGACGGGAGTTAGCTAGGTAATCGCTGCGCAAGCAGAGGAAAGTCCGGGCTCCATAGGGCAGAGTGCCAGGTAACGCCTGGGGGGCGCGAGCCTACGGCAAGTGCAACAGAAAGGATACCGCCGCATACGTGAGTGTGAGGTAAGGGTGAAATGGTGCGGTAAGAGCGCACCGCGTGACTGGTAACAGGAACGGCAAGGTAAACCCCACTCGGAGCAAGACCAAATAGGAACTCTTATGCTGTTGCCCGCAGTTGAGTTCGGGTAGGTCGCTATAGGTGTCTGGCGACAGACATCACAGATGAATGATTATCCTCGACAGAACCCGGCTTATTGCTAACTCCCTTATTTCAATGGATTCATATTCCAAAAAAGTCTAAAAATCCTAAAACTTAATAATTCACATTAAGTTTGTAGCACATCTTGCTGTCTCTGATCGCTATCTTAGTTTGATCCAGAATTGGTATTCCCAAAGTTTTGTAAACCCTTGTCTTACTTGGAGAAAAGTTAATTTTCCAAGCTTGACATCAAACTTGGGTATTCTTAAGGTTCGAAGTGCACAAATGTGGGTATTTGTGGGGTTAAGTGGGGCAATAAGCGAGTAGGATGAGCCAGTGTTTCGAGGCGTTAACCAAGTCAATATGGACGCAAAGGGTCGATTAACGGTCCCTACACGTTATCGCGACGAGATTATTGAATCTTGTCGAGGTTCAATGGTCGTGACAATTGATACCGACGAGCGATGTTTGCTGATCTATCCCCAGCCAGCCTGGGAAGACATTCAAAGAAAGGTCGAGTCTTTGCCGAGTTTTAATACAGCCGCTCGGCGGGTTCAACGGCTGCTCATCGGCCATGCGACCGATATCCCAATGGATAGGAATGGTCGACTGCTGATCACGCCACCCCTTCGAGATTATGCAGCCCTAGGTAAACATACTGTGTTATTGGGCCAAGGCAACAAGTTAGAACTTTGGGATGAAACCGTCTGGAATACGCGTCGCGATCAGTGGCTTGAAGTGCAATCAGAAGGCGGTATGCCAGACGAATTGCAAACGTTATCACTGTAGGAATCGCGCTGATGCACGTACCAGTGATGCTCGAACAGGCGGTAGAAGTACTGGTGCATCGGGTTGATGGAAGATACGTAGACTGCACATTTGGCCGAGGTGGTCATACTGCTGCCATATTAGATCGACTGTCTGATCAGGGACAATTGATGGTGATTGACAAAGATCCAGAAGCAATTGAAGTAGCCCGAGCACGGTTCGGAGCAGATCCAAGAGTCGTTATTGTTCATGGGTCCTTTGGATCATTAAGCGCGCATCTAGCATCGGTTGCGTTTGATCGAGTTGATGGATTGCTTTTAGACCTGGGGGTTTCCTCAAATCAAATCGATATCGCTGAAAGAGGGTTTAGCTTTGGGCGCGAGGGACCGCTCGATATGCGAATGGACAACAGCCAAGGTATGACCGCTGAGGATTGGTTGCTTGAGACTTCCGAGCAAGATATTGCTCATGTCTTGAAAGCTTATGGCGAGGAACGATATGCCCGGCGCATCGCGCGGGCGATTGTGGCGGCGAGGGAAGTTGCGCCGCTGAAAACGACCACTGATTTAGCGCAGTTGGTCACGAATGCTTCGCCGAGCAACGACCCGCACAAGCATCCTGCAACACGTGTCTTTCAAGCAATTCGTATTGCCGTTAATCAAGAGCTTCAGGATCTACAAGCCTGTTTGGCCGCCACCACCGACGCGCTGAGACTTGGTGGCAGGCTTGTGGTCATCAGTTTTCACTCGCTCGAAGATAGGATGACCAAACGCTTTATTAAGCAGCAGGAAAAAAACGACCCCTACCCGGCTAAGTTGCCTGTCTTTGATCATCAGATAGAGCGTCGCGTTCGATCTTTGGGTAAGTGGCGTGCGAATCAGTCAGAAGTTGCGGCAAACCCTAGGGCACGAAGTGCTGTCATGCGCGGGATGGAGAAAATCGCGTGAATCAGCCGACACTATTAATGCAATCGCTTGCTTGGCTGATCTCAGGGTGGCCCCTACGGCTGCTGTTGCTACTGGTCTTTGTGATGGCTTCAAGTATTGGCGTGATCTTAGTTTCCCACGAAACGCGCGCCCTGTATGGCCGGTTGCAAGTTGAAGAACATGTAGGCGATAACTTAGATAGCGAATATGAGCGTCTATTATTAGAGCAAAGCGCTTGGGCCGGATATCACAGAATCGATCAGTTAGCTCGGGAAGAGTTACAGATGCGCTCACCTAATCAGAGCAGCTTAGTCCTGATGCGCCGTGCTCCGAGGATTGTGCAAACAGCCAGTGCCGTTGGAGAGCAGCAATGACGCCTGCGCTTCGAATCCATATAGCGGCTTTTGTATTTTTGTTGATGATGGCAGGTGGGGCTGCCAGATTAATCTACATCGAAACCTCGGAGAAAGATTTCTTACAGGATCAGGGAGATGCGAGAACCATCCGCATGGAGCGGATCAACGCGCATCGCGGCATGATTCTTGATCGGCGTGATAATCCACTTGCTGTGAGCTCGCCAGTTGTGTCGCTCTGGGCGAACCCATCTGAATTACCTTCGGATGTTGAGCAGCTGCAACCTCTAGCCACAGGACTTGGAGTCACCGTCGAAGAATTTCGTGACAAAATGCGCAGAACCGAAGCGCGAAATTTTGTCTACCTGCGTCGCCGTGCCAAACCTCAAGAAGCTGATGCGATTTTGAGCCTAGGGGTGCCAGGGGTCTACGGAGAAAAAGAGTATCACCGGTTTTATCCAGGTGGCGAGATTGCAGCGCATGTGGTCGGCTTTACCGATATAGACGATGTTGGTCAAGAAGGGTTGGAGTTATCTTTTGATGACTGGCTAAGCGGTAAACCGGGCAAAAAGAAAGTGCTAAAGAATCTCTACGGAGAGATTGTGCGCGACATCATGCCGGTCGCCGAAGCGATTCCAGGTAAAAACCTGAGGATCTCTATCGATCAACGTCTGCAGTTTTTGGCCTATCGGGAATTGAAGTCCGCAGTCGAACAGTACCGAGCTTTATCAGGCTCCTTCGTTTTACTCGATGTGCAGACTGGTGAAGTGCTTGCGATGGCCAATCAGCCTTCTTATAACCCCAATAATCGTATTCAGTTAGATCTGTCCTCGGTTCGCAATCGTGCGGTTACTGATGTGTTTGAGCCAGGGTCTACGGTTAAACCTTTTACAGTGGCTGTGGCGCTTGATTCTGGACTTGCAGTTGGGCACGAAATTGATACGAGCCCGGGTTACATGAAAGTAGATGACAACGTAATTCGCGATCCACGAAACCGCGGGGTACTTGATTTAGGTGGCGTCTTGGCCCATTCCTCTCAGGTCGGAATCAGTCGTCTGGCCCTTAGTTTGAATGAATACGATATTTGGAAAATGTTTCAGACCCTTGGGTTTGGACAGGCAACGGGGACTGGCTTCCCCGGAGAGAGCAGCGGGTTTTTACCGAATCGTCGCCGATGGAAAGATATTGAGCGGGTTACGTTTGCGTATGGCTACGGATTAACGGTAACGCCTTTGCAGCTAGCGGCAGCTTATAGCACGGTCGCGTCTGGCGGAATTAAACGCGACACCACGATGCTTGCGGGGCAGATCGCAAACGGCCAGCGGGTGATGGATGTGCGCGTGGCTCAACAACTGCAAGGTATGTTGGGGCGCGTGATAACTGAAGGTACTGGCAAAAAAGCGGCTATCGATGCTTACAGCGTTGCTGGCAAGACCGGAACGGCGCGAAAAATTGGTGCGGAAGGTTATGACGATACCCGGCATATCGCTTTTTTTGCGGGATTTGCCCCGCAGTATGCACCGAGATTTGTTGGAGTCGTACTGATTAATGAGCCAAAAACGGCGCAGGTGGGTGGTGGCAGTATTGCCGCGCCGATTTTCTCGCGCGTTATGGCGAACGTCTTGCGGCTGCTCAGCGTGCCGCCGACTGATACTCGGGAGGCGGTGTGATGACGAGCTCATTGCGCGCGCTCTTGCCAGGTTATTCCGCGCCAGATGTGCCTGTGTCGGGAATCACGCTGGATAGTCGACGAGCAAAACCCGGCGATCTATTTATAGCGCTCAAGGGCTCGCAACATGACGGTCGTTGCTTTATCAGTGATGCTGTTGCCAGGGGGGCATCGGCGGTGCTGACCACGGATCTGGAGTTAGGTGGTGGTGGCATGGTGCCTATGATCGGCGTGCCTGACCTCAAGCAGCAAGTGGGTCACATTGCCAGCCGTTTTTACGGCCATCCTTCTGCAAAAACGACGGTGGTTGCCGTCACCGGTACCAACGGTAAAACATCAGTGACGTATTTAGCTGCCACGGCCCTTAAGGCATTGGGTCGTAAGGTAGGCATCATAGGGACTTTGGGACAAGGGCTTTTAGGCGAGCTCGAGCAGACCCAAATGACGACGCCGGACTCGATAACATTACAAGCAGGCATCAGCTCGATGGTGACAGCCGGCGCGGAGATCGTGTTGATGGAGGCCTCATCACATGGTCTTGCCCAGGATCGATTGAACGGCACGAGGGTCGCGAGTGCCATTTTGACGAACCTCACCCGGGATCATCTTGATTATCACGGCAGCATGTCAGAATACCGAGCCGCAAAAGCAAAGCTTTTTCACTGGCCAGAACTCCAAAGCGCTTTGCTAAATCTCGATGACCCCTGGGGGGCCGAGCTCGTTGGGCAGCATCTCTCCCCGACGATTATCACGTTCTCGACGCATCAAGAGTCAGCCTCGGTCCATGCTAAAAGCGCGAATTTTGATCAAGGAGGACTTCGCTTTGAGCTTGTGACGCCGGCAGGGCAGACTCAAGTCGCGAGTGGTTTGATGGGGGCGCACAACTTAAGCAATTTGGTCGCTGCGGGTGCTTTTCTATATTGGTACGGCGTTGGCCTCGAAGAAATCGGCGAGGCGTTAGGTCAATGCCAAGCACCCCCTGGCAGATTAGAGGCTGTTCGTGTCGGGCCTTGGCTGGCCTTAGTGGATTTTGCGCATACCCCCGATGCGGTCGCCCAAGTGTTGAGTTCTGTGAATCAACACTTTAACGGCCGAATTATCTGTGTGATTGGTTGTGGTGGCGATCGTGATGTGGGTAAGCGGCCGATGATGGGGCAGATGGCGGTTGATCATAGTGATCTGTGTTTTTTTACGAGCGACAACCCGAGGTCTGAAGATCCGGCGGCGATTATCGATGACATGGTGCGATCATTGAGTGCTCCGATTCCCGCTGAGTGCAAAATTATCGATCGGCGACAAGCCTTGGCGGCTGCGATTGACGTTCAGGAAAAAGATGACGTTGTGGTGGTTTTGGGTAAGGGCCATGAAGCCTACCAAGAGGTCCATGGTAAGCGCTATCCCTTCAGCGATCGGGATGTGGTGAAGGCATTGCTCACCGAAAAGGCGGGTCTTTTGTGATGGCTCCTACGACGGTCATCTTGGGCCTTGGTAAAACTGGCCTATCCGCCGCGCACTACCTAAGCGCTAAAGGCGTCCCGTTTATCATGGCCGACGACGGTCCAACCGAAGACGCCTTACGTCGTTTGCGGCAGTGGTACAAAGATCCCGTGGTTTTGCCGCTATATCAGATTCCAGTACAGCCGGGTGCCATTTGGATTGTGAGCCCAGGGGTATCTCTTGCTCATCCGGCGATCGCAAAGGCAAGAGCGAGGGGCGTCAAATTGACGAATGACCTGATGCTGTTTGCCGAGGAGACTGATGGGGCAGTGGTCGGTGTGACAGGCACAAATGGTAAGACCACTGTGACATCGATGGCAGGTTATTTAGCGCAAAGGCAGCTATCTAACATTGCGATTGGTGGCAACATTGGAACGCCCTGTCTTGATATTCTCGACCCGGCAACAAGACTTTACCTACTTGAACTTTCGAGCTACCAGCTGGAGTTGGCCGATGGCTTGCCGTTGCGGGTTGCCGCGCTGCTTAACCTCAGCCCGGATCATTTGGATCGTTACGTCTCGACTGAGGCGTACTATGAGGCCAAGGGCCGTATCTTTCAGGCGGCAGATGCGTGTGTAGTCGCAAAAAAATTGCAGGCTTTCGCGGAGTCTCACGGTGCAAAATCCGTCACAGTATTCTCCGATTCTAAGCCCGAGTCCCCAGAAGAGTTTGGTTTGCAATACTCAAAAGGGGAGCTGTGCCTGGTGCGCGGCGACGAGGTATTGCTCGAGGTGCGAGCGCTCTCAAGTCAGGGCAAAAGCTACTATCTCAATGTCTTGGCAGCGTTGGCCATTGGTGTCTGTCTTGACCTTGATCTCGCTCAAATGGTTGATGATGTAAAAAACTTTAAAGGACTGCCGCATCGTTGCCAGCGCATTGATCGGGGTGATCAGGTTATTTGGATCAACGACTCTAAAGCAACAAACACGGGTGCAACTCGGGCCGCTGTAGAGGGGTTCTTGGCGCAAGGGCCGATGATCTTGCTGCTCGGTGGCCTGTCTAAAGGCGCGGATTTTGAGGTGCTGTGCGATTATTTGACGGGCATCAAAGGCATAAAAGCCATTCTTCTCTACGGTGAGGCAAGGGCGGAAATTGAGCGCCACCTTGCTCCAGCGTCTTTTGAGTCGTTCGAAAAATTTGATCGAATGATTGAGCGAGCCTTGAAGTTGGTTGAACCTGGCGATGTTGTCCTGCTTTCACCAGCTTGCGCTAGTCAAGATCAGTTTTCTGACTATGAAGCCCGAGGCCGTCATTTCGAATCTCTTTTGACCCGGGGTGCCGCATGAGTGCTGTACGACTTGAAGCACCCAGACAACTGGGTAGTCCCATTGATCTGACGGTATTGCTGGCGGCAACCGGTTTACTGTTGTTCGGTTTTATTATGGTGACCTCTGCATCTTCAGAAGTCGCTGCTCGTAATTATGGCCATCCCTTATATCTGGCGATAAAACACGGCATCTTTTTAGTGCTCGGCGGCCTGGGCTTGTTATCAGCGTTGGTTTTGCCTATTCGTGTTTGGCAGCGCTTGGGCTGGGCACTTTACGCCCTGTCGATTGCCCTTTTGGTACTGGTGATGATTCCTGGGATTGGGCACGAGGTTAATGGCGCCACACGGTGGATTCCTTTGGGTTTTTTTACGCTACAGGGCTCTGAATTTGTGAAGCTGTTTACCGTAGTATTTCTGGCCGCTTACCTGGCTAAGCCAGGTGCGAAATTTCAGGACAAGTTGAGTGCCTATCTGCTTCCGCTAGGCTTGACCGGGATATTAGTCGGTTTATTGCTGCTACAACCAGATTTTGGTGCTTGTGTGGTGTTGATGTCAGCCGCCTTGGCGATGATGTTTTTCTCAGGCGCCCCCATGCGCTACTTTTTGCCAACATTGCTAGGGGGCGGCGCCATCGTTGTGCTGTTGGTTGTGCTCCAGCCTTACCGCTTGGCCAGATTGATTTCGTTTACGGATCCTTGGGCACATCAGTTTGGCGGCGGCTACCAATTAACCCAAGCTTTGATCGCGATTGGTCGAGGTGAGTGGTTTGGCTTAGGTCTTGGCAATAGTGTCCAAAAATTGTTCTTCCTGCCTGAAGCCCACACAGATTTTCTATTTTCAATTATTGTAGAAGAGTTAGGAATTGTCGGCGCAACGTTTGTGTTGCTCGGATTCACGGTGTTAGTCATTCAAGGGCTATTAATCGGTAAAAGATGCTACCAGGCGGGATTTACCTTTCATGGAAATCTCGCATCTGGCATTGCGCTTTTAATCGGTGTTCAAGCGCTGATCAACTTAGGCGTAAATTTAGGGCTGCTGCCTACCAAGGGCTTGACGCTGCCACTTATGAGTTTTGGTGGCAACAGCCTAGTGGTGACCTTGGTGATGATCGGCTTGTTGTTGCGGTTAGATTGGGAATGTCGGCTAGCGCCGGCAGCGCCGAAGAAACCGGGAGGTCGCCGTGCAAAGTAGTGTGCAAACTTCTATGCCTTGGACCGGGGAAATGCGGCGTATTCGCCACATCCATTTTGTTGGTATCGGTGGCGCTGGTATGTGTGGCATTGCCGAGGTTTTAGGTAACCAGGGCTATATCATATCGGGGTCAGATTTATATCAAACCGATGTTACAGAGCGGCTCATACAGCAAGGCTTTCGGATTAGTCTAGGGCATGATCCAGGGCATATTAACGGCGCAGATGTTGTGGTGATATCCAGTGCTATCGCTGCGGATAACGTGGAATTGTGTGCGGCTCGTTCAGCCAGAATACCTGTTATTAGGCGCGCTGAAATGCTGGCAGAGCTCATGCGATATCGCCATGGCATAGCAGTTGCCGGCACCCACGGTAAAACAACGACGACAAGCTTGTTGGCCTCGATCTTTGCTAAAGCAGAGCTTGACCCAACTTTCATCATCGGTGGCCTACTAAACCAGACCGCAAGTAATGCAAGGCTAGGTTCGAGCCGGTATATGATTGCTGAAGCAGACGAGAGCGATGCCTCGTTTTTACATCTGCAGCCGATGGTGGTTGTTCTGACCAATGTCGATCGAGATCACTTGGCTAATTATGATGGTAGCTTCTCGAAGCTCAAAGAGGCCTTTGTCGCTTTTGTCCACAATTTGCCTTTTTATGGGGTGGTTGTGGCTTGCGTCGATGACCCTATGGTCAGTTCGATGTTGCCATCTTTGATGCGGCCGGTGGTGACTTATGGGTTTTCAGATGATGCAGATTATCGCGTCCTCGATTGGCAGCAATCAGGTAAACATAGTCAGTTTCAGATTGAACGGCCCGGAACCCTCAAGCCGCTAACGATAGATTTCTCTATGCCGGGACGGCATAACGTACTCAACGCTGTCGCTGCAATTGCGGTTGCCTCGGATGAGGGGGTCTCAGACGATGCCATCGTTCTGGGTCTGAGTGATTTCAGAGGCGTCGGACGTAGATTCGAAGTGCATGGCCAATGCAGGGTTAATGAAAAACAGTTCCTGCTTATCGATGACTACGGTCACCATCCTACTGAGGTGCGAGCTACGATCGATGCAGTCAGAAAGGGCTGGCCCAATCGACGACTGGTGATGATCTATCAACCGCATCGATATTCAAGAACGGCAGAACTTTTTGACCAGTTTGTTGAGGTTCTTGCATTGGTGGATGTGCTCTTGATATCTGAAGTCTATTCAGCAGGGGAAGCGATCATACCTGGGGCAACTGGCGCTGATTTACATCGATCGCTGAAAACCACCGGGCTTGGTGAGCTGCATTGGTTGAAAACTTTGACAGACACGCCGGATTGTTTGTCGGGCTGTCTGCGCGAGGGCGATGTTGTGTTAACTCAAGGTGCCGGCGAGACGGCGGGTTTGGCCCGGTCTCTGGCGAAACAGTACCAAAGCGAAGTGACTTTATGAATGTAAACAGATTGATTCGGCAATACGCGCTACTTCCATGGATTTGTATAAGTCTTGCTGGGTTACCGTTAGTGTCTTTAGGCGCTGAAGATACAATTCGGTACTTGGTGGTGCAGGGCGACATCGAAGACGCTCAGCGAACTGACGTAACCAATGCAGTGCTAGCTCTGGAAGGTGCATTGTCAAATATTGATCAAGTTCGTAATCACCTGACAGCGATCGACTGGATTGCCAACGCCGAGGTGCAATTTAACTGGCCTGATGAACTCACTGTGAATGTTTTTCCAGAGCGTGCGATCGCCTATTGGAATGATTCTGGTTTTATCAATAAAGAAGGCACTACTTTCCGTTCTCTGTATCACGCCGGGGAAGATCTACCGCATCTGTTTGGGCCTGATGATCAGGTCCAAGCTGTCTTAGACCGTTACCTAGAAATTCGACGGGCTGTTCCGGATCGGGCGATAGAAACCGTCGAGGTAAGAGACCGGGGTGCTGTGGCTTTTGAGTTGCGATCGGGTTGGCAGGTTTTACTGGGTAGTGCAGACATTAGCCAGCGTTTGCAAAGAGCCGTTGTGGTTATGCATCGGCTTGAGGCCATGGGCGTCGATCCAGAGCATACGCGTATAGATGCGCGTTATACCGATGGTGTCGCGATAAATGAATCAGTACCCACAATAGAAGTGCTGATGTCGCAGCACGGAAATTCAATAAAAGGTAATGAACTATGAGCAACGCTAGCCAGAATCGAATGATTGTGGGTCTCGACATAGGGACTTCGAAGGTTGTCGCCATTGTTGGAGAAGTTAGCCCAGAAGGAAAGCTCGAAATTGTCGGGATTGGTAGTCATGGATCAAAAGGACTGAAAAAGGGCGTAGTCGTGAACATAGATTCAACGGTACAGTCCATTCAGCGTGCCATTGAAGAGGCTGAATTGATGGCTGGCTGTCAGATTCAATCGGTGTATGCGGGTATAGCCGGAAGCCATATTCGCAGTATGGGGTCCCACGGAATCGTAGCGATTCGCGATCGTGAAGTATTTCAGCCCGATATCGATCGGGTCATTGATGCGGCGCAAGCAGTAGCGATTCCGGCAGACCAAAAAATTCTTCATATATTGCCGCAAGAATTCATTATTGACGCTCAGGAAGGTGTTAAAGAGCCGCTAGGGATGTCAGGGGTTCGTTTGGAGGCGAAAGTCCATCTGGTTACTTGTGCCGTCAATGCAGCGCAAAATATCGAAAAGTGTATTAAGCAATGCGGATTAGGCGTTGACGACATCATTTTAGAGCAATTGGCTTCAAGCTACTCGGTTCTAACCGAAGATGAAAAAGATTTGGGCGTCTGCCTTGTCGATATTGGTGGTGGAACGTCAGATATCGCGATTTTTACCGAAGGCGCGATAAAACATACCGCAGTGATTCCTATTGCTGGCGATCAAGTCACCAACGACATTGCGATGGCGCTGAGGACACCAACCCAAAACGCTGAAGAAATTAAGATCAAATACGCCTGCGCGCTAGCCTCTTTAGCTGGAGACAATGAGACGATTAAGGTGCCAAGCGTCGGCGAACGGGAAGACCGCAGCCTTTCGCGTCAAGCCTTGGCCGAAGTGGTGGAGCCCCGCTACGAAGAATTATTCACGTTAATCCAAGCAGAGTTACGACGCAGCGGTTTTGAGGAGCTGATCGCCGCAGGCATCGTGTTAACTGGTGGCACCTCGAAAATGGAAGGAGTTGTTGAGTTGGCAGAAGAAATCTTTCACATGCCCGTGAGCATTGGTAAACCCAAGCAAGTCTCGGGACTTGCAGACATCGTTCGAAACCCCATCTATGCAACGTCAGTGGGGCTATTGCAATACGGAATGTCTCAAGGGCGTAGCGTCGGTCGGTCGACACCAGTCGGACCGACCAGCGAATCCGCGTGGAGCAAAGCGAAACAGTGGTTGTTAGGCACAGAGGCCTAATCGACTAAAAATATCCTAAATCTGGAGATGATCTTATGTTCGAATTAGTAGATAACCAGCCGCAACACGCGGTTATTAAAGTCATCGGTGTTGGCGGTGGTGGCGGCAATGCGGTCCAGCATATGGTCGATCGTCAGATTGATGGTGTGGATTTCATTTGCGCTAATACTGATGCACAAGCATTGCAGCGGCTTACCGCCAGAACGTTGCTGCAACTGGGCTCAGATATCACTAAAGGGCTGGGCGCAGGCGCTAATCCGTCGATGGGAAAGAGCGCCGCGTTAGAGGACAGGGAACGTATTGAAGATGTGCTAAGCGGCGCAGATATGGTGTTTATCACCGCAGGTATGGGTGGCGGTACTGGAACCGGCGCCGCGCCAATTGTCGCTCAGATCGCGAAGGACATGGGAATCTTAACCGTTGCGGTCGTTACCAAGCCGTTTCCTTTCGAGGGACGAAAACGGATGCAAATTGCTGACGCTGGGATTGCAGAGTTAAGAGAATATGTCGACTCCTTGATCACTGTGCCAAATGAAAAATTGTTGTCAATCATGGGCCAAGATACGCCTTTGCTAGAAGCCTTCGGTGCGGTTGATGATGTATTGCTTGGGGCGGTTCAGGGCATTGCAGATCTCATCATTCGCCCAGGTATGATCAATGTGGACTTTGCGGATGTGCGCACGGTCATGTCTGAAATGGGGATGGCCATGATGGGTAGTGGGGCTGCTGTTGGTGATAGTCGAGCGCTTGAAGCGGCTGAAGCAGCAGTGAGAAGTCCGTTGTTAGAGGACATTGATTTCTCAGGTGCGAGAGGCATCTTGGTCAATATTGCCGCAGGCGTCGACATCACCCTTACAGAATTTTCTCAAGTGGGCGCGACCATCGAAGATTTTGCCTCAGACAATGCGACTGTCGTTATAGGAACCGTGATTGACCCGGAAATGGGAGAGGAAATGCGGGTAACGGTAGTTGCCACGGGTCTTGGTCTGGACCTTGACAGCCAAGATATCAATGCGGAAATACCCAATGCAATACGACGTCGGCTGGCCGGTGATGGTGTGCCAGACTATGGCGCCTTGGACAAGCCAACGGTGATTCGTAACAAAGCAATGCTCGAAGGCGGTAGCTCTGATGTCGGCAAGCAGCAAGACCTTGAGTATTTGGATATTCCAGCTTTTTTGCGTCGACAGGCGGATTAAAGATCCGAAACAAATAAGGGCTGTTTGTGGTGCCAATGGCGCTATAGTCTCTAAGGTATGGCGTAAACGCTGCTGGCGATTTGGTTGGAAGCCGATGCTTGAGCATGGTTCACAAAAATGTCGGAGGAGAACCTAGTATCGAGCAGTTTGATGGCTCTCGGTTTATAGAGGTTGGTCGCTCTGGACCTTGCTAGGTTTCAAAAGCTTTAATCCGCTGATGGGGCAATGGACGCGCTTCTGATGAAAAAGAGTAAGGCGCCTACTAGCGTGAGTCTGATGCCCCTTCAAATCAGCTTAGTCAGCGCTTCAAGGCGCAATAAAGAAAATTCCTTGGCCTTTTGCTAGAGTCGAGCCTATTTTTGACAAACTCAACCTGCTGTGAAAATTAGCGTTTGGAAATAGACCGCGGATCTTAACATCAGATCTAAAGCATGAGCTGAACGCCCGCTGAGAGATCCAAAACGGGGTTTTTCCTGTCAATTAGCCTCATTTTGAACATAAAATGATTTTTTTATAGAATCTATGCAACTTTTCTCCATTTTTAGGGTCAATATTGGAGCAATGTCGTAGTTTTAAGGTACGCCTTTTGTTAAGATCTGCGCCGCTGTGAATCTAGACAAGAGGCAATTGCCTTAAAATCTTTTGGATGCCGAGCATGGTTAAACAAAAAACGCTTAAAACGATTATCCGAGCAACGGGTATTGGACTTCACACCGGCGAGAAGGTCTTCCTAACACTCCGGCCAGCACCTGTCGACACAGGTGTCGTTTTCGTTCGCACCGATCTTGACCCAGTGGTCGAAATAAAAGCCTTGAATACCTCTGTGGTGGATACTCAGTTGGCGACGACGTTGGGCGAAGGCAATGCAAAAATTTCAACCGTTGAGCATGTGCTGGCGGCATTATCTGGTCTTGGTATCGATAACGTCTATGTAGAAGTTAGCGGTCCTGAGATGCCAATCATGGATGGCAGCGCTGCGACGTTCGTCTTTTTAGTGCAATCAGCTGGCATCGAGACACAACCCGCAGCCAAGAAGTTTATTCGTATTAAAAAGCCTATTCGCGTTGATGGTTCAGAATCAGCGAATGATTACGGTCAATCCGTCGCGCTATTGCCTTATCAGGGATTCAAAGTTAGTCACACGATCATCTATGACAATGCCGTCATAAAAAAGCAACATGCTTGTATCGACTTTGCGAACACGGATTTTGTGAAGGCAGTCAGCCGTGCCAGAACCTTTGGTTTGATGCAGGAATTTGAGCAATTGAGGGAAATGAATCTTGCTCAAGGTGGAAGCCTAGATAATGCCATTGTTGTCGATGAGTTTAGGATTTTAAATGCCGATGGGCTGCGCCATGACGATGAGTTTGTGCGGCATAAAATTTTGGACGCCATAGGGGACTTATACCTCTTAGGTCACAGTATTTTGGGTGAGTTCGTCGGTTTCAAATCGGGTCACAGTGAGAATCACGCGCTACGAACAGCGCTGCTTGCTCAACCTGATGCATGGGATATTGTTACCTTCAATGATCAGCGCCAAGCCTCTGGTGCCTATGCTCAATTAGGGGGCTGGGATTACGCGTCTTAAGTAGCTGGGTGTGACCAGAGGCTTAAACATCCCGTTCACTTAGCTTCGTAAAAATCCGCTGCAAATCTGGGTTGACGAGGACAGTGGCCTGGGATTTTAGATGGTGCCGGTTCTCCGAGGAAATAGCCTTGGGCTGGCGAGGCAGCTGTAACCTTGAGGGTACTTCAGGACGCACTTTGACTTTGAGTTCACTGACGTTCGTCACAAGACCGGCATGATGCAATTTGGATAGTAATGCAAATTGGCGATATTGGAGCTGCGTTGCCCGACCGGCGTGATCTACTTGAAGTAGTAATTGCTTGCCCTTGACACCGATCACTTTGATGTCACGACGATTATCTTCATTAATCGCAACTTCAATGGCCTTAAGGGTCTCAGTGTGTTTAAGCGCTGATCCAGTAGGACCACCGAGCTCGGCGAGAATATCTTGGATTAACTTCATCTTGTTAAGGGATCAGCCCAATCCACAATCTGTTACTATTATGGCCGAGATTAACGCGATAAGCAGCGATGAGACTAATTCTTTTTAGCGACAAAACAGGCAAACATTGGATGCTGCCGATGGGTGGGCGAGGGATCGCTGCACTTGTCTTCATAATGGGTCTGGTGTTTGTCGGTGCTGGTTGGTTGCATCACCAGCTAACCGCTGATGCAAGAGAAGCCAATGTGTTGCTGCTTGACCTTGCAGAATCGCTTTCAGCTCAGCAGGCGTCTATTGACGAGCTGGATCAGGCGTTGTCACTTAATTTGCAGGCCAGTGCAGCTCGAATCGCTGGTTTAGAATCCCGGTTGTTGCGCTTAGATGCCTTGGGGCAGCGTCTGGTCGAGACCGCAAACCTCGGTGATTCAGAATTTCAGTTCTTTGAACCTATTGGCCAAGGTGGACCAGAAAACCTTCCCCAAAGTACTCAAAGACGGGATGTAAGTGTTCAAGATCCTGACGAGGCGGATTTGAAGTTACGGCTAGCTAGGCTCTCAGATCAGATAGAGTGGCGATCTGATCAGCTTGTAGTCGTCGAGCGAATTCTTTTGAGGCAGCAACGAGACGAAGAATCGTCCCTATATGGGAAACCGGTGACCAAAGGCTGGGTCTCCTCCAACTATGGGATGCGGACGGATCCAATTACGGGTAAAAGAGCCTGGCATAACGGGGTAGATATCGCTGGCGCAGCAGGTGTCTCTGTGATTGCCATCGCCTCTGGTATTGTAACTTTTGCGGGTGAGAAGAGCGGCTACGGTAAATTGGTTGAGATCAATCATGGTGGTGGTGTGGTTACCCGTTACGGTCATCACCGAAAACTTAACGTCAGTACCGGTGATCTCGTCAAGAAAGGTCAAAAAATCGGAGAAATGGGTAGCAGTGGTCGATCAACGGGCCCTCATGTGCACTATGAAATATATAAAAATAAACGCGCGATAGATCCCTCTATTTATATTTATCGGAGTCAGCGAACGCGTTCAGGCTAAAACCGGTGATTGGTGGCGGTAACGTTCAAAACAGAATGAAGACAACGGGTATAGATGCATGGTAATGCAATTCTTAGGAAAGGTTTTCGGAACCAAGAATAGCCGCGAAATTAGACGCCTTAAGAAAGTCTGTGACCGGATCAATGATCTTGAGGCTGACTTCGAAGCACTCTCCGATGAGGCGTTACATCATTTAAAAACAGATTTTGCCAAGCGTTTGGACGAGGGAGCGTCTGTGACGTCTTTGCTTCCAGAGGCTTTTGCGGCGGTTCGGGAAGCCGGCAAGCGGGCGCTGAATATGCGGATTTTCGATGTTCAGATGATCGGTGCCCTCGCGCTACATGAAGGCAAAATTTCCGAGATGCGAACGGGTGAGGGCAAAACATTAGTGGCCACCCTTGCGCTATACCTAAACGCTTTGGAGGGCCGAGGGGTTCATTTGGTAACGGTTAACGACTACTTGGCAAAATGGGGTGCCGAATGGATGGGCCCGTTATTCGGGATGCTCGATATGACGGTAGGGGTCGTGTATGCCGGCCAAAGCCTTGAAGATAAAAAGGCAGCCTACGAGGCGGACATCACTTACGGCACAAATAACGAGTTCGGGTTTGATTATCTTCGAGATAATATGGCCTTTAGCGCAGAGGACCGTGTTCAGCGTGGCCTGCATTATGCGATTGTGGATGAAGTCGACTCAATTCTAATCGACGAGGCCCGCACGCCGTTGATCATTTCGGGCGGCGTTGAAAATAGCTCAGATTTGTATCGAACAATCAATCGCTTGGTGCCCCAATTGACGCCGCAAATCCGGACTCAAGAAGATATTGATGAAGAGCGGACGCCACCAGGAGACTTCTTCGTTGATGAGAAACAGCGTGATGTTGAGCTGACTGAAGAAGGGCATCAAAAAATTGAAATGCTTTTGGGTAAAAATGGATTACTAGAGGCGGGCGAGAGTCTTTATGGTACGGCCAATTTGAGTCTGCTTCACCATGTGCATTCCGCACTGAAAGCCAGCGCCCTTTTTCAACGAGACGTCGATTACATTGTCCAAAATGATGAAATTGTTATTGTTGATGAACATACGGGCCGAACCATGCCCGGACGAAGATGGTCAGGAGGTATCCATCAAGCGATAGAAGCAAAAGAAGGTGTGACCATCACCAATGAGAGTCAGACGCTGGCGTCGACGACGTTTCAAAACTACTTCAGGTTATACCAAAAGCTCTCGGGAATGACTGGGACGGCAGATACCGAAGCCTTTGAATTCCGTCAGATTTACGGCTTAGATGTGGTCGTTATCCCGACTAATCTGCCGATGGTTCGACGAGATCTGAATGATCTGATTTATATGAGCCAACAAGAGAAATACGAAGCGATCGTTGAAAATATTTTAGAAATACAAGACAAGGGCGCGCCAGTCTTGGTGGGCACGGCCTCGATTGAATCCTCTGAGTTGCTTTCCGCTTTATTGAAGAAGCAAAACATCGCCCATGAAGTTCTGAATGCCAAATTTCACGAGCGGGAAGCAGAAATTATTGCCCAAGCGGGGCAGCCAGGCCGCGTGACCATCGCAACCAACATGGCCGGCCGTGGAACGGATATTATTCTAGGTGGCAATTGGGAAGCAGAGGCCGCTGCGTTGGAAGCGCCATCAACTGCACAGATCGAAGCCTTAAAAGCTGCTTGGCAAGACCGTCACGAGCAAGTGCTGGCGGCTGGTGGGTTGCACGTAATTGGTACCGAGCGGCACGAGAGTCGACGCATCGATAACCAGCTTAGGGGCCGGGCTGGTCGTCAGGGGGATCCAGGGTACTCTCGATTTTATCTCTCTTTAGAAGATAATTTGATGCGGATATTTGCTTCGGACCGGATGCGGGGATTAATGCAAGGGGTCAGCGAGCCCGGGGTTCCCATAGAGGCTCGTATTGTGACCAATTCGATTGAGCGGGCGCAGAAAAAAGTCGAGGCCAGGAACTTCGATATTCGCAAGCAGCTGCTCGAATACGACGATGTTGCCAATGATCAACGGCAAATGATTTATCGCCAACGTAATGAGCTCATGGAAACCTCCGACGTGTCTGAGACCATCGACGCGTTATGGAGCGACGTGCTAAACGCCACAATCGACATCTACCTTCCGCCACAAAGCTTGATCGAACAGTGGGATGTGCCTGGCCTTACCCAAGCATTGTCTACGGAGTTTGGTCTAGAGCTGCCCTTGCAATCCTTGCTCGATACAGACGAGTCGCTGATGGAAGAGGGTCTGCGTGATTTGATTGTTGAAAAAGCGCGGGAAAATTACGGCGAAAAAGAACGGCTCTTAGGTCAGGAGCTAAGGCTATTTGAAAAGCGAATCATGCTCGATATTTTAGACAATCTTTGGAAGGAGCACTTGGCTTCAATGGATTATCTAAGACAAGGCATTCACTTGCGCGCCTACGCCCAGAAGCAGCCCAAACAAGAGTACAAACGAGAGGCCTTCGAACTCTTTGAAGCGTTGTTGCAGGATGTAAAGGTCGAAGTGATCCGTTTTCTATCTAGGGTTCAATTTAAAGCAGATGAGAATGCCCAAGCTCTGGAGGATCGCCGAAGAGCCGAAGCTGCGCGCAATAAAATGGTTTTTGAGAAATCTGATCTACCAAGCTCCGATGAAGCCAATCAGACGCCGGAGGCGCCAGCTGCGCCATTTGTTCGCCCTGAGAAAAAAGTAGGCCGTAATGAGCCTTGTCCGTGTGGTTCAGGGAAGAAATTCAAATCCTGCCATGGTCGGCTAGCCTAATGGCGGTAGGCAGTTTTGCAACTGAATGGTTGCCAATTTCGGGTATAGAAATCAATACAATGGCAGCGGGGATTCGATACCAAGATCGGGACGACTTGGTGTTGTTCAGATGTGCAGAGGGTACAACCGTTGCCGGTTTATGGACCCAAAGTTATTTTCCTGCAGCGCCTGTTGTTTTGGCTAAACGCCACATGAAGGGTGTGGGCGCCCCCCGGTTTTTGTTAATCAACAGCGGTAACGCGAATGCAGCGACGGGTGATCTGGGTCTTGACGATGCCCTTGCTTGTTGTCAGATGGTCGCGTCAGCCCAAGGCGTTTCACCCGAGCAAGTGCTGCCGTTTTCTACAGGCGTGATAGGTGAGCGCTTGCCATTGGAGGCTTTCCATAGCGCGAATCCTATCTTAGTAGAGGGCCTTGGCGCTAAATCCTGGCTTGACGCTGCGTACGCGATTATGACAACGGACACGAGGCCAAAAATCGCTTGTAGACAATTACAAATTGATGGCAAGACGATGTCCCTCACTGGGATCGCCAAAGGTGCTGGCATGATTCAACCCAATATGGCGACAATGCTCAGCTTCATAGGTTGTGACGCCAGCGTCAGCCACGCAACACTGCAGTCAATGTTGGTAGAAGCGAATCGACAAACTTTTAATCGAATTACCGTTGACAGCGATACGTCTACCAACGATGCGGTCGTTTTAATGGCAAGTGGCACATCCGGGATTGATTTAGAGTCGGATGCCGCCGCCCAGTTGGAATTCCAAGATGTGCTCACGGATTTAATGCTCGAGCTCGCGCAGGGCCTAGTCCGAGATGGTGAAGGCGCAACCAAATTTGTTACCGTGCAGGTCAACAGTGCTACCTCTAATGAACAAGCGCTGGAAATCGCTTTTTCTATCGCGAATTCACCGCTGGTGAAAACAGCGCTATTTGCTAGCGATGCCAATTGGGGCCGCTTAGCGATGGCGATCGGTAAGGTGCCCACGGCCTTCGACCCAAACTTAGTAGATCTTTACTTAGGGGAGGTCTGTCTGATGAAGCGCGGCATCAAAAATCCAGACTATCAGGAAGCCGACGGCGCCAAAGTAATGGCAGCAGAAGAGATACTCCTGCGAGTTGACTTAAACGCTGGAACGCATGCCGAAACTGTCTGGACCAGCGATTTGTCCCACGATTACATTAAGATTAACGCCGAGTATAGAACCTAGTCAGTTGTCCTGATCGAGATCAGAAGCCGTGACGTCATCATGCTCGGAATCGGAAGGTATGCTGCGATTGCCGCTTGCCCACTCACCAAGATCGATGAGTTGGCAGCGTTCTGAACAAAAAGGCTTGTAAATGCTCGCTGTTATCCAGGCAACAGCTTTCCGGCAGGTAGGGCACTGTACAATCGCGTCAGCCATGGTTTGCAAAGGTCAAATATTGTTGGTGAAGCGCCTCGACCTTTAGATCAAGGTCGGTTTCAAGTCCTTCATTGTTGATCACGTCATCAGCTATTTCAAGGCGTGCTTTTCGGGATGGCTGGGCAGCAATAATTGCGTCTATGGTTTCAGGCTTGCTACCATCCCGAGCGGCGACACGTTGCTTTTGTAGCTCGATTGGTGCGTCAACCACAAGCATGCGATGGATTAATGGGCTCCGCCCACTGCCGGCGGAGAGTACAAGAAGTGCATACGGGCTGGTAGCGGCCGATAGCGTATCTCTTAACACCGCCATGATTGGCCCATGGGTAAGAGACTCTAACCATCGGCGTTCAGCGGGAACAGCAAAGATGTGGGCTCGCAGTTTTGCCCGATTTAATTCGCCATCTTTGTTGAGTATATCCTGGCCAAAATGGGCTTCTATTTGCGCGAGAGTATTGGAGCCTTTGGCAACAATTTGCCTGGCTGCTGAATCTGCATCGGCGACCGTAATACCCAGTGCGGCAAATCGATTCGACACGGCTGTTTTACCTGAGCCAATGCCGCCGGTTAGACCAACCACATAATCAGTCACAACACACCCAGTAGTTTGAAATAGGTTTCGTTGATCTCGTTACCCCAGATCAGCGCGATCCAGCCGGCAAGTACAAGATAGGGGCCAAATGGGATCGCGTGATTTCGATCTCTACCGAATGCTATGAGGCATAGGCCAATGATGGTTCCAGCCAACGACGATAATAAGATGATTGAGGGGAGCGCCTGCCAACCTAGCCAAGCCCCCAGCATCGCCAAAAGTTTGAAATCACCAAAGCCCATGCCCTCTTTGCCCGTGATCAGACGAAAGAGCCAATACACGCTCCACAGCGACAAATAGCCTGCGATAGCGCCGATGACAGCCGCCTCGATACTGGTAAAGGTGCCGCTTAGGTTTGCGATCAATCCGATCCACACGAAGGGTAAAGTGATCTGATCAGGTAAAAGCGTAGTCCGATAGTCGATTATTGCCAGTGAGATGAGCGCATAGGTAAAAAGACAGGCCAGGCCACCTGTCCCGTTGAGTCCGAAATGATGAATTAGAAAAACTGTCGCTAAGCCGGCCGTAAGCTCAACCAGGGGGTACTGCACTGAGATGTTGGTCTTGCAGGTTCGACACCGTCCCTTAAGCAATAAATAGCTAATGATCGGAATATTGTCCACTGCGCTAATCGGGGCTTTACAATTTGGGCACCGTGATCTTGGGGTTACTAAAGATAGGGTGGCGCCCCCCGAAGATGCTGGCTCTAAGGCTAGGAATTCTGAGGCCTCTTGTCGCCAAGCATGTTCTAACATGACCGGAAGGCGCCCGACCACCACGTTTAGAAAACTGCCAATGAGTAAACCAAAAACAAGACTAATGGACGCGCCCCCGAGAGGGTAGAGCTCATAGATCAGTTGTACAGATTCGAGCATTAGCTCATTGCGCCGCCCATCTGGAAG